>BNJU01001784.1_pt1 | contig 255326 bp, 325 predicted proteins | sample 8539281 | NCBI WGS metagenome assembly BNJU01 (sample SAMD00202456, study PRJDB9452) | human saliva metagenome | isolation source: human saliva | place: Japan | reverse complement strand
GTTTGTGAATCAGGACCCGATCAAATTAAAAGGGTGGGAATAATCTTTATCAATTCGCTTTTAATACTCAAATTTGGATTGATCCAAAAGGTTTAGTAGCTTTCGCTATTCCAGTGATTGCTCCGGAGTTAGTAGCATTAGGTAAAGCAACTCTTCTTTTATTAGGATTAGGTGCGGCTCATGAGGGAGGTAAAGCTATTGGTACTATGATGGCCGCAAATGGCAATCAAGTCGATACAGGAGTTGCTAATCAAGTCTATGAAAAATAAATGAATATTCTCGAACTACTGGAAAAAACCCTGATAAATGTGATGTGTTACAAGAATTAATTGATTGTGGACAAATATCTGCTAAACAAGCTAAGTCAACACAAAAAGCTTGGGGTTGTCGTCATTCAAGACATTCCAAGGATAAATGTAACAATAGGAAAAAAATGATATGGTAGGCAAAGAAATTTCAAGTTTTGATGCTTTTTTTAGTATGCAAGCAATTGTCAGTTAAGGAATTATTCGAAAAAAATACTTAATTCAAATACTGTTTTTTTCAATATGAAGCAGCAAAAAGGTTACAATTTTATGAGTATAATGAAATTAAAGATGATATTAAAAATATACTATTAACAAGCAGATATAGTCGACATAGAGAAATGGCAATATTTATTTTAGGGCAGTTTCAAATTAAACTTAATGATATTCAGCTTAAAGAAATTCTATCAATATTAATTTGCTTTTTATGCAAAATGATAAAAAGCATAAAAAGTTAAATCATCTGCAATTTCATCATTGGGATACCTATTTCGTGATTATAATTTAGGAGAAAAGAGTTTTCTAACATAGAAAAAAAGATATAGATTTTATATGGAGTTTAAATAAGTATTCTATTATTATTTCTATTGCATTTAGTTCTATATATCTTCCAGAAAGGGAATATAAAAAGACTATCTAGTTAGAAATTTAAATAAAAAAATCCTAAGATATTGTCATGGATTTTATATTCTTTAAAAGAGAAAGGTTATAAATCAAATTCAATTGAAACTCTATTAATTAGGAAGCTAAAAGATTTTAATGAAACTTCTATATTTACAATGAGATAGTTTTATTTTTAGTTTCAATTGACTCTAAGAAGGTTATTCCGTATGTTAAAAAAATTTTTATTGAATCAAAATAGAATTGATGATGAATTATATATTGAAATCAAGAATAATTCATCTAAAAAGTTTTCAAAAATTAGAAAAATACTGCTAAAGAAATTTGAATAAATAATATTATTTATTCAAATATCAAATATAGGTTGTGTTAAGATATAATAGTCAATTGATTTTCTTGAAATCTTTAGATGAACTTTAAAACTCTATACTCAAATCTTTATTTACTTCAACTAAAACGAAAACATCTATATCAGCAATCAGCCTCGACGACGAAGTCATTTCCGACATCGAGCGCGATAAGCTGCACCGCGAAATCTACCGCACACAGGGTAAACTCGCCAGCCGTTACGAACTCGATCCCCTAGGCCATCTGAAAAGGCAAATTGCCGCACTCAACGATCTGACGCAGACCGAGACAGCTAAAAATGCAGTAACATCGGCTTATGCTGTCAAACGCAGCTACGGCTACGACCGCACCGGCAACCTGATCCACCGCGAACTGGCCGACGGCGAAGTGCAGAACTACTTCTACGATCTGCATGACCAACTGGTTAAAGCCGAAATCTTCAAAAAAGACGGTACGAAAGAGACTTGGGTCTACACCTACGACGCCCTGAGCAGAAGGATAGGCAAAAGCCGTCTGAAAGACGGAGAAGTTTCAGACGGCCCCGAAGAGGAAACCGGATTTGTTTGGGACGGCAGCCATCTCTTGCAGGAAGTCCAACCGGACGGCAGGTATACCTATCTCTACACCGATCCCGATAGCTACGAACCTTTGGCACAAGTACACAACCACACCAATGCCAAAGGCGAAAACCGCCAACAAACCCACTACTTCCACTGCGACCAAATCGGCATCCCGCGTGAGATGACTGATAAGGACGGCAATCTGGTTTGGTTCGGGGATTATTACGGTTGGGGCAAACTGAAGAGTGAAACCAACACATCCGGAACTGCTCACCAACCCTTCCGCTTACAGAACCAGTATGCCGACCGTGAAACTGGGTTGCACTATAACTTCTTCAGGTACTACGACCCGAACTGCGGACGATTTATCAATCAGGATCCGATTGGGTTGTGGGGCGAGGATAATTTTTATTGATTTGCACCAAATTCTAGTGCTTGGATTGATGTTTTAGGTTTAGCAAGTATTTTTGAGAAACTTAAAATTACAACTTCTGATGGATTTTTGTTTAAAGGATTTACTGTTAAGGCACCATTTAACATACCTGTACAGAGATTTGGAGATTTGCATCTTAATTCAAGTCGTGGAGATTTTTGGGGGCTACGTATAGGAACTAACAAATTCATAAATAGAACGTTTGCTGCTATTCTCCCTTCTTGGAACCCTTTAACAAATTATAATTCAGGTGTTATTCCTAAAGGAACAAAAATGAAAGTTGGTATTATTGGTCCACAGGGTCTTAAATATCCAGGAGGATCATTACAATTTATAGTGCATTCAGAAGAAGTTCAAAAAGTCAAATCGAAAAAAATTAAAAAGAAAGGGAAAGTGTTAGAAATGCCTAAGTTAAAAATTTTGGATGAAACTCCTTTAGACTTTCAAGAAAAATTTTTGTTTGACAAATGGGAAGTCAGTTACCTTGATTTGATGGAAGTAAATCAAGGTTCTCCCTTAGTTGGAAGTCTATCCATTAACGGTCAAGTTATTATTAAAGAACAGGGGTTTGAGGGCCTTTGTTGTATTTCAATAGAAAAATATATATTCCAGTTTTCATTAGACGATTTTGCGTTGTTGGATTTAGGCTTGCAACATTAAATTTAGATGATTTATCAATTGAGTATATTGGGGTATCGAAGACTTGGTTTATCTGAAAGAGATAAAAGGTAATAGAATTTATTTCTATACAGATATATAAAAAGCACAGAAAAGAATTTAACTTTATATTAACAAATATATATCAAGAATATGCTGTAAACAACATAGCCAAAGGACTTCCATGTTAATTAAATTTAAAGAATTTATTCAAAAAGTATTGGATAAGTATTCTAATTTCATGGATTTGTTTTTGGTTATGGATGGCCTATTATGGAGATAACACGATAGTTAAGTTGGTCGTGTTTCCGATTATCTCTTTCTTTCTAGTTATTTTATTTCATTTAGAATTAGAAAAGAAAAAAATATTAAATATCTATTCCATAATTCAAAATGTTAATTGGGATGTTGCTGGGATTAGCTATACAAATCAAAAGAGAGTTTTTACGCTCCTTGAAGGATTGATATTCGGAGGAATTTGGGGATTAACAACACCCTTTTGGGTAAAAATATTTTTATTTTTAAGAAAAAAAATAGGAGATTATGTATAACAAAGTATAAGACGGGCATTACGTCATCGCTTCGCTGGACGGTTCGATAGCGCTGCGTTTTGCGCCTTTGATGGTCGCAGAAGACGGTTCTCCGGTCTGCCGCAATACGTCATCGACGGCAACGGCCGGGTGTTCTCGCTGAACTTCGGCAATGTGGCGGATGAGCAGTCGCCTAGAATGCGGCTGCTGTCGGTGTCGCTGTTGGAGGGTTTACCATCCTTTGGAGAAACCGTTCGGGTCGGCAGTCCGCTGGTCCGCTATGAATACAACGGCAGTGGTGACCTGATCCGCGTCATCGGCCGCGACGGTAATGTCAAACGCAGCTTCGGCTATAAAAACAATCTGATGGTGTCGCACACGGATGCGGCCGGATTGGTATCGGAATACGAATACGACCATTACACCCCGACCGGCAAAGTCATCCGCAACCGGACTTCTTTGGGCGAGGAATGGCGTTTTTACCTATCACGAAGGTTACACCGAGGTAACCGACATATTGGGCCGTACCGAGCAATATCATTACGATTACAACAATGAGTTGACCAAACGGGTGTTTGCCGACGGCAGCACCAACCTGATGGAACGCGACGACTTGGGCCGACTGCTCAGCCATACCGATGCGATGGGACGCGTTACCCGTTATCAGTACAGCAACGAAGGCCAGGTAGAAAGCATTATCCGTCCGGACGGCGTCATCCTGCATTTCGACTATGACGACAACTACCGTCTGATCCGTAAAAGCGATGCCGAAAGCCGTTACCACGGCTATACCTATGACGAAGCGGGCAACCTGCTGACCCATACCGACCCGCTGAAACACATCACCCGTTTCGAATACGCCGGCAACGGTCTGTTGCTGTCGGTAACCGATCCGAACGGCAGCAGTACCGCATACCACTATAACGAAAACCATCAGCCCGACCGGATTACCGACTGCTCGGGTTACGAAACCAAACTCTCTTACACCCCCGAAGGACAGCTGGCGCGTATTACCGATGCGCTGGGACAGCACACCGAATACCACTACGACACCAATCAAAACCTCACCCTCGCCCTCTATCCCGACGGCAGCAAAGAGACCTTCGGCTACGATGTCGCAGGTCGTCTGACCACCCATACCGACGGCGAAGGCCACACCACCTCCTACGAATACGGCCAGGACGGTCTGCCGACCCAACGCACCAATGCGCTGGGCCATACCTTCGGCTATCATTACGACAAAGCCCGCCGCTTAGTCGGCCTCACCAATGAAAACGGTGCGCGCTACCGCTTTGCTTACGACATCCTCGACCGATTGATCGCCGAAAGCGGTTTCGACCATAAACTGACCGGCTACCGCTACAATGCCGGCAACGAACTGATTGAACAGCGCGAATTCGGTGATGATGCCTCCCTTGCTGCCAAACTGATGGCACAGCTAGGCGGACAACCCGTCCCCAAAAAAGAAGCCGCCCCGCTTTCAGACGGCCTCGACGGCCAAACCCCGCTGCGGACTACCGAGTTCAAACGCGATATATTGGGACGCTTAATCCATACCCTCGCCCGCAACAATGACAAGGTTCAGGAAACCGTTTACCAATACGACCTGGACGGCAACCTCGTCCGTGCCGCCAACAGCCACAGCATTACCTGCTTCGACTACAACGGCAACGGCCAAATCATCGGCCAGCACCAATGGAAAGTACCGGCTAAGGAAGAGAACGCCCGAAACGGATTGCCCTGAAACCGACTGGCGCGATGCGCAGTACGACATGCTGTACCTGCCCGTTACCGAAAGCATCCGCTACCACTACGACTTCAACGGTAACCGTACTTTCCACCGTCCTGCCCGACGGCAGACAGATCAACTATCTGTATTACGGCAGCGGCCACCTGCACCAAATCAGCCTCGACGACGAAGTCATCACCGACATCGAACGTGATCAGCTGCACCGCGAAATCTACCGCACACAGGGTAAACTCGCCAGCCGTTACGAACTTGACCCTTTAGGCCGTCTGAAAAAACAAATTGCCGCACTCAACGAGCTGACGCAGACTGAGACAGCTAAAAATGCAGTAGCATCGGCTCATGCCGTCAAACGCAGCTACGGCTACGACCGTACCGGTAACCTGACCCACAGTACCGACCAGCGGACGGGAACGACCCACTTCGAGTACGACAAACTGGGCCGGATTACCCAAGCGGGTAATGAAATGTTCGCCTTCGACCCCGCGCACAATATCCTCGACATCCCGACGGAAAAGGTCAAACCATACCCTGCCCCCTCTCCCGTGGGAGAGGGTCGGGGAGAGGGCAAAACGACCGCGCCGCTTTCAGACGGTCGCTCCGCCGTCCCCGACAACCGCCTGAAAACCTACAACGGCACGACCTATTACTACGACGACCTCGGCAACCTGATCCACCGCGAGCTGGCCGACGGCGAAGTGCAGAACTATTTCTACGATCTGCATGACCAACTGGTTAAAGTCGAAATCTTCAAAAAAGACGGCACGAAAGAAACTTGGGCGTACACCTACGACGCCTTGGGCAGAAGGATAGGCAAAGGTCGTCTGAAAAACGGAGAAGTTTCAGAAACGTCATTCCCGCATGATTTAGGCGGGAACGGCCTCGAAAACCAAACCCGCTTCGTTTGGGACGGCAGCCACCTCTTGCAGGAAGTCCACCCGGACGGCAGATATACCTATCTCTACACCGATCCCGACAGCTACGAACCTTTGGCACAAGTACACAACCACACCAATGCCAAAGGCGAAAGCCACCAGCAAATCCACTACTTCCATTGCGACCAAATCGGCATCCCGAGAGAGATGACCGATAAGGACGGCAACCTGGTTTGGTTCGGCGACTATTACGGTTGGGGTAAACTGAAGAACGAAACGAACGTAACGGGAACGGCGCACCAACCTTTCCGCCTGCAGAACCAGTATTACGATACAGAGACGGGGCTGCACTATAACTTTTATCGGTATTACGAGCCGAATTCGGGCAGGTTTGTGAATCAGGATCCGATTGGGTTGTGGGGCGGAAGCAATTTTTATCAGTTTGCGCTGAACATGCAGAGGTGGATTGATGTATTAGGTTTGACTGGGAAATGCCAAAACTGTCCGCCAGGAACCATGCCAACAAAAGATATTCACTTCATGCAAAGCAGCGCAAAAAATCAAACAGGGGATTATACAGTTCTACAAAATGCGGCAGATTTAAAATCTGGTAAGTTAGATCCTAATATTTTAAGAGTTAATATTTGGAAAGACGAGAGTGGCAAAACATGGACTTTAGACCACCGTAGATTGGCTGCTTTTAAAATTGCGAAAATAGAATGCACTCCTGTTCAAGAAGCAAATTCTAGTATGGTAAAAACAAATGTGAAAAATGACTACTAAAACGGAAGGTAAATCAATGACTTTAAAAACTTGGCAACGGCAAGAATCTAATTGTTCGATGAGGATTAAATTATGGAAATTAAAAAAATAGAGATGACTTTCTAGTTTTTTTAAAAAGAATTCATTACTGAAATTTATACAGAAGATTTTTGAAAAATAATACACTAGATAGCTTTTTTTAGAAGCCATGAAAAATTGGATTGAAGACATGGATGGATACTATAAAAAAATATAGGGTATGAAAGAATATAACGACAAAACTTTTAAATTGGAGTATGCTAGCAGACATTTTGAATGCCTCACGAATATATGAATAGCAATAAGTAAGCGTAGGTTGAACTGAGTTCAGCTTATTATAGATTGGATTGAATTCCAACAAAACTGTAAGGTTGTCTGAAAAAACATTTTTCAGACAACCTTCGTCTCGAAGAGCAAACCCGCTTCGTTTGGGACGGCAGCCATCTGTTACAGGAGCAAATTTCAGACGGCAGATATACCTATATTTACACCGATCCAGATTCCTACGAGCCTTTAGCCCAAGTCCGCGATTGGACAACTAAAGACAGCGAAAGCCGACAACAAACCCGCTACTTCTACTGCGACCAAATCGGCATCCAGAGAGAGATGACCGATAAGGACGGTAATCTGGTTTGGTTCGGGGATTATTACGGCTGGGGCCATCTGAAAGAGGAAACCCGAGTAACGGATAGCGCATACCAACCCTTCCGCTTACAGAACCAGTATGCCGACCGCGAGACGGGGTTGCATTACAACTTCTTCAGGTATTACGAGCCTGATGCGGGACGGTTTGTGAATCAGGATCCGATTGGGTTGGAAGGTGGCAGTAATTTATATAGGTTTGTACCAAATACTGTTTAATGGACTGATCCATTTGGATTATTCAGCTTCGCAGGAACTATTTCCAGCCCTGGTGGCTTTGGCAGTTCAGTATACTGGCCGTCAGCGTGCAGCTGCTGCTAATAATGCAGCGGCTGCGATTATCGCATCCCAGTCAAAAATCACACTACTGCTGTTAGGGCGATGCAATAAAGATGAAAAAGACCCTTGTTCACAATTTCCCACAAAAAATGCTGCAAGAATTATTGCTTTAAAAGAAGCTGGTATTCCAACAAGTTCAACCCCTATTGCACAAAATATAACACCTAACTGGGAACAATATATGTATAAAAAAATCCAAATGGTTCACGAACACCACTCATTGTTTCACACCATCCCTCTGATGCAAAAACATCCTTGTCCGCACTGGCATGTAGGTACTGCCAAAATGGATGGAAATTTTGTTCAAAAAAAGAAATAATGGGAATAGTACATTTTTCTTGGAAGTACTACAAAGATAATGTAACCGTACAACATAGGAAATAGTATCATGACAACTTTAAAAAGATAGGATTTTTACTTTAAAACAGAATAATTTAATGAAAAAATGAAAGAAACTCATTTTTTTAAATAATTTAATTTCAGATTCTGAAAAATTTATTCCATATCCACTCTCATGTGAAATAATAAATCGTACTTTCACCTCCTATAGAAATATAGAATTATTAAAAGAAAAATTTTTAGTTTATCGATAAAAACTGAAATATTAAATTTTTTGTACCAAATGAAAATGATATTGCTTATGTGTACTTTTTATGGAGGAATAAATGATTCGGCTGAAACACCAATAGAATTATTCCCTTTATTTATTATTAAAAGAAAAATATTAGTAATTGGCTAGAATTGATAAACAAGCCTCAATTTTTACTGTTTAAAATTTTTTTAATAATAAAAATAGATAAAATTATTGATATATCTCTACTCGACAATGAGGAAGATATGTTATCTGTTTCTATTGGAGTGAACGCTTAACTTTAAAAAATAAATAAACTATTCCAGCAGAAACAATCTTTGGCTTTGTATAACTTAAAGGTGTTTACAATGAAAGAATTATAAGAGATTGCCGTGAATGTCGGTCATCTCTTTCGGTATGCCGATTTGGTCGTTGTGGAAATAGGCGAGGTATTGTTTACCGTCTTTGGCCGTTGTCAAAGACTTGTGCCAGCAGTTTGTAGCTGCCTTTGTAGGTGTACTCCTGCAATAGGCAGGCTACCATCCCAGACGAAGTGGGTGCGTTTCGGGCCGGTACTCATCCAGGCGAGTTTGTCTTGACGTTCTTTGGAGAGACTTCGGCCGAACGGGTCATAGGCGTATGTCCAAATTTCGGTATTGCCTGCGGGCTTTTTGATTTCGGCGCGGACGAGTTGGTTTTCTAGATCGTATTGGTAATATTGGTTTTCGCCATTGGGCAGCTGGCGGTAGATCAGGGTGCCAAAGCAATGGTAGCAGTTAAGGAGATTACCATTGCCAAGATTATATCCTTTGTCCTTCTCCCTGGGGGTGGAGGAAGGATTGCATTGGCAAGATCATATGACTATTCTCTACTCTTATTCCGCTATCCCATAATTCAGTGGTAGAGTCACAGTAAAATTAAACAGCCAAATTTCTCTTAAAACCTATTGATTTTATACTAAAAAATTGGAGTACTATGAGCACACTCTCTAGAGTATCATTAATTCTCATTTGACATATAGGAACAAAACAGCGGAATTTGTAGAAGAATAGGAAAAGGAAATTAATTTATATTATGTTAAATTCATAATACTAGTATTTTAGCCTGCTAAGTCCTGTTTCTTCTAGTTGTACAATCACTTACAGAATTCAAATATAAAAAGGCCATTTGAAGAATTTCAGATGGCCTTCTCTTTATCAATATCCATGAAACCAATTCAGATCACAGTTTTATTCCAAAAGCATGATTAAATTTCTTTTTATAGAATTTTAGATAGTCCTATTCATTGACTGCCACCACTTTCCCAAACCCGTCCGCGCTTTGCAAAAAAACGGTGGGCTTCGGGAACTTGTTCCAATGTAAACACGCGTTCAATTAAGATTTTCACATTAAATTGCCAGATATAGTCAAACATCGCATCCAGCTTGGCTTGCGACACATTGCCCGAATAAAAAGGCGGTGAGATAGCTGTTGTTTTTGAGTTCGATAATCGGATCAAAAATCGTTCACGTACCATATATTACCTAGCTGCCCTGTATTGCAGACGATGCCGTGTTCGTTGATGTGGGTGAAAGAATCACACAAAGTTGCTGGCCCGACCAATTCCAGAATTTTGTCATAGTTTTGGTTTGTTTGTAGTTTGCCATCGGCTTCAGTAATCACTTCGTCAAATCCGACCGCTTGCAAATGGGTAGCTTTGGCAGGATTACGCGTTGAACCGTGCAATACGATATGCGGAAACTGTGCTTTTAGAAGCTACGCAAAGGCTATGCCCACACCGCTGCCGGCACCACGCACCAACACATGATCTTGCGGCCGCGATACGAAGCTGCTGCAACGAGCCGAATGCGGTGTAGTAGGTTTCGGGAATTGCGGCAAGGGTTGTCCAATCCAAATCGGTATGAATGGGGTAAATTTGCTCGTTTGGCAGCAACACATATTCGGCGTAGCTGCCGTCAAAGGCGCGCCCCATTTCTCTCCCATAATAGAAGACAATCTTTTGTCCAACCGCCAGTGCGGGTGTGGAACTTTGCACTACTTCGCCTACACATTCAATGCCCAATATGCGCGGAAATTGGACAGACGGCGATTTACCTTCACGCGTGAAAATCTCGGAATGGTTGATGTCGAATCCTTTGATTTTTTTAATGATTTTATAATACCTACCTAAGAATCTGATGCTTTCAGGTAGCCTACTGCCAATTTTACTTTCCTAACAACCCATTTTTCTCCAAATAATCCCGCGCTACGTTTTCCGCGCTTTCGCCTTGCACTTTCACGCGGTAGTTCATCTCGCTCATTTCCTCTTCGCTAATTTTTTTCCCGCCAGTCGGTTAAGTGCGGTCACAATTTGCGGATTTTTTTCGGCAAATTCTGCTTTCATCAATGGTGCCCCCTGATAAGCAGGAAACAGGGAAATATCATCTTTCAGCAGGCGCAACTGGTATTGCTTCAATTCTGCGTCGGTAGAAAAGGCCTCCACTAGGTCGATTTTTTCATTCAACAATGCCGTATAGCGTAAGGCAGGTTCCAAGCTAACAATATGTTTCAGCGTGATACCTGCTGCCTGCATGCCTTTATAGCCATCCGCTCGGTCGGTAAACTCTAGTGAGAAACCTGCCCGAATATTGGGCGCTACCTGCTTCAAGTCGCTGATTGTCTTCAGTTGGTGCGCCGCGCCGTAGCTTTCTTTGACTGCCAACGCATAAGTGTTCTGATAAGACATCGGCGGCAGAAACTCTAGCTGATATTGTTCCGCCAATAATTGTTTGCCCCGTTGGAAGGTTTCATCTGGCGCCAGATGGCGGTTTTTCTGTTCAGTTGGCACTTGTACTAAGGCTTCCAGCACTGTGCCGGTGAATTCAGGATAAATGTCAATTTCGCCACTATTCAGTGCGTTAAACAGAAAGGTGGTTTTGCCAAAATTAGGTTTGACTGTGACTTTCACGTTCGAATTCTCACGTTCAATCAATAATTTATACATGTTAATCAGAATATCCGGTTCACTCCCCATTTTGCCGGCAACCACCACGTTTTTTGTGGCAGGTGTAAATGAAATCTGCGACAGACCGAGTGCGCCGAAGCCCACCGCCAATGCAAGAATAATCGCCAACTTGCGTCGCGATTTTTGCAACAGCCCGATAATGCCGCTTACGCCGACAGCCAATAACGCGGAGAGCAATGCGCCGGTAAACGTCATTGTCATGTTGTTGCGGTCAATGCCGAGCAGAATCAGGTTACCCAAGCCACCTGCGCCAATTAGCGCCGCCAGAGTTGCCGTGCCGACAATCAGCACCGCCGCCGTGCGAATGCCCGAAATCATGGCAGGCAAAGCCATCGGCAGCTCAATCCGCCACAATGATTGCCAGCGCGATAGTCCGAATGCAGTGTATGCATCTTGAATCGATTGGTCGATTTGGGTCAGCCCCAAATAGGTATTTTGAAAAATCGGCAACAGTGCGTATAGCGTGAGTGCAATCAAGACGGGCGGCGAACCGATACCGACAAACGGAATCAGCAAACCCAGCAGCGCCAAAGACGGAATGGTTTGCAATATATTGGTAAACTGTAATACCACTTCCGCTGCCCGCTGTCTGCGCGCAAACAATACGGCGGCAGGCACCGCAATTGCCACTGCCGCGAGCAAAGCCAGTCCGGAAAGCCATAAATGCGTAAGTAGCATTTGCCAGAGTTCTGCTAGGGTAACGTTTAGGGATGAGAGCATAGTTTTAATTGTTATGGTTAGTATGTTGAATAATAGATGTTTATGTTTGCTTTACAGCAAAGGTATTAGCGCCTTGAAAGAGGTTTCAGACGGCCTTCCATCATAACACTGCCCTTCTCACAGCTTCCTGTCCCTGTTTATCCAACCGTAAGAATTGGTGGATGATGCGTTCGGCATCGGGTGCATCGGCAGTGGAAAACAGCGATTGCACATAATCATTTGCCGGCTGCTTTTTGATTTCTTCAGGTGTGCCGATTTGTACCAGTTTGCCATTATGCATTACACCGATACGGCAAGCGAGTTTGGCGGCTTCCTGCATATCATGGGTAACGAAAACGATAGTGGTGCCAAATTTTTGGTGAATCATAGCAATTTGGTCTTGCAGCACGGTGCGCACCAGCGGGTCAAGTGCTGAAAACGGTTCGTCCATCAGCAGAACTTGGGGCTTGGCTGCAATGGCTCGCAAAATACCGATGCGCTGCTGTTCACCGCCGGAAAGTTCGTGCGGATAGCGGTCGCGGTAGTGCGCAGGGTCAAGTTCCACCAGCTCCAATAATTCATTCACGCGTTTTGCGTTCAGCTTTCGGCCAGCCCAGTACGTCAGGCATGAGTTCGATATTTTCCGCGACGGTCATGGTGGGAAAAAGCGCGATTTGCTGTAATACGTAACCAATTTGGTGGCGGAGCTGGCGGATGTCGTAGTCTTTAATCCGTTTCCCGTGCAGATAAACGTTGCCATCGGTCGGTTCAATTAGCGCGTTAATCATGCGTAAAGTGGTAGATTTGCCGCTGCCCGAGCCACCTACCAACACGAAAAATTCACCCTGATAAATGGTCAAATCCAAATCGCGCACAGCATATTTGCCGTCATAATGCTTGCCTGTGCCACGAAACTCGATAAATGGGACAAGATTATTTTGCATATTGTGCCTTTACTACGTCTTCAAAACTAAGCGGTGCTCGTCCCAACAACTGCGACAGGTCGTTTGAAACGGTAGCAAGCTCGCCTTTGGCAATGGCAGTGTAGGGTAGAAACCCAGGCTTTAATCTGCCAATCGGGCGTGTCAGGATACTCAGCTTTGCGGCTGGCGAAGGCTTCTTCCACAGTTTCATTGTGGTAGCAGTGCGGTTTGCCGGTGATTTCGGTTAAGACGGCGGCTATTTCAGCGAAGTTTAATGATTGGGAACCGGTCAGCGTGTAGGTCTGATTGTCGTGGCGGTGGTTGCCGTATGCGATGTCGGCGATAACGTTTGCCGCTGCTTGGACGACATCGCGCTGTGAAACGCAGGCAACTCGCCCATCATCAGCAGGACCTGCGATGATGCCATCTGCGTTGGCAATAGTTGCCATCATCTCGCTGTAAAAATTGTCGCGCAGAAAGGTGTAACGCATATTTGTTTGCTGGATTGCATTTTCAGTAACCGCATGAGTACGCGCCAGCGTGAAGGTGCTGTCCAACGCCGCTTGAGCAAAAGAGAGATAGACAATATGCTTCACGCCCGCTTCCGAAGCAGCCTGCACCAAAGTCAAATGCTCCTGTCCGCGCATCGGACTTTCGGCGGCGGACACCATAAACAGCACGTCCACCCGTTTAATGCCTGCTTGGCAAGCTCCAAATCGCCATAGGCAAACCGTCGCACCTCGCAGTTCGGCAAATCGGTCGCTTTGGCAGGGGTTGCGCAGCGGCAGAATAAGCGGCAGACCGCGTGTGTTCAGATGACGGGCGACCATACCGCCGATGTTACCGCTGGAGCCAGTGATGGCTAGATTCATGTTGTTTTCCTTATGCGTTTTCTAAAGAGATAGCTTTACCGTTTACAGGGTTTCTGTAAAACCATGTGCATGCTGCTTTTTGGGTTTCAGGTAGACTGAATAGATTCAAGGGATGGTTTATTAATGGTTATTTTATTGTAGCAGTTTTCCTGCATACGATAAGCCACGAAAGACTCACTTGATTATTAAGCTGATATTAATAATTAGGTTAGGATATGTGGTCTTTCCGTTTTCAAGTCCCTTATGGCTTAAAAACGGACCTCTTTTACTAGTTTTTAGAATTTAGGTGGCATTTACATTACCAAGTATTTGTACTGCATTTCTCTATTCTCAAAGAATTTAAAGAGCTTGGGGTATGTCCCCACGGCCCTATTCCGCTACTAAATAATTAAGTGATAGAGTTATAGCATAATTGAACTGACAAATTTCTTAAAACCTATTGATTTTATACTAAAAATTGGAGTACTATGAGCACTCTCTAGAGTATCATTAATTCTCATTTGACATATAGGAACAAAAACAGCGGAATTTGTAGAAGAATAGGGAAAAGGAAATTAATTTATATTATGTTAAATTATTATAAGTTATAATCATAATTTAGTAATTTAATTAGTATTTTTAAATTCTTATTCTAAGTCACTTTCAAAGAACAGGATCTTTTGTATCGCTCAGTGGATATCTCAAAATTCTAAAAACCATTTGAACTTAAAGATTCAAACGGTTTTTTTAGTATCAATTTATTTATATTCCATGCTTCTATATACGGTTAAATTTTAAAATTTAATCCTCCTTCAAATCCAACCGCTTTCATCATAAAGCCCTGCCCGTACTCAAACCTGCCTTGCCATTTTCCCATAAAGTTTTCAGCAATACTTTCCACGCTGACAATTTGGGATCAGGCTGTTTGCCTTGTCCGATCAAGTCCATTTGCGTCATATACCAGTTCATTTCCAACATCGCGCCTGCTTTTTTATCAACAAATGCTACGCCAGTTTGAATGCGGTCGGTTTGCACGGTTTGGTAAATGCCGTTTTGCATTTGGTTCGCCAAATCAGGCACTAAGGCAAACGGACGGGCGACGCCGACCAAATCTAAATGGCCGCTGGATAAGGCATCTTCCATTGCGCTTTGTGAACGGAAGCCACCAGTGATAATCAGCGGAACTTGGCTGACTGCACGGGCTTTTTCGGCGTAATCGATGAAGAAGGCTTCGCGTTTGCGGGTGCTGTCTTTAGCCGCGAGCATTTGCGGGCTTTCGTAGTTGCCACCGGAAACTTCAATAAAATCAATGCCCATTTTCGACAGTTTTTGTACCACCTGCACCGATTCGCTTTCGTCAAATCCGCCTTTTTGGAAATCTGCCGAATTGAGTTTTACTCCCACCAAGAAATCTTTGGACACGGCAGCGCGGATGGCGGTGTAGGTTTCAAAAGGAAGCGCATACGGTTTTTCAAGCTGCCGCCCCACTGGTCTTGGCGGCGGTTGTGATGCGGCGAGAGGAATTGGCTGATGAGATAGCCGTGCGCAGCGTGAATTTGTACGCCTGAAAACCCTGCCTGTTCGGCAATTTTCGCGGTTTGTACAAATTGCTGAATCAGCCCGTTGATTTCATCGGCAGTCAATTCACGCGGCGGGTTGATAAAGCCGTCCATGCCCACCAACGGCACGGCGCTCGGCGCAAGCGGCGTTTTATTGACCACTGCAGGCGACTGTTTACCCGCATGGTTGATTTGCATGATGAGCAGCGTGTCGTTTTGCGTGCCTGCTTTCGCCCATTTTTTCAGCATCTCAAGGCTGCGGTCGTCTGAAATCACCACATCATTTATCGAACCTTTGCCGCTTTCGGCGACCATCACATTGCCCGTAACCAACACACCTGCACCGCCTTTTGCCCAAGTGTCGTACAGGCGGACAAGTTTTTCAGACGGCTGGTCGTTTTGGGCAAGTTGCTCTTCCATGGCGGATTTGAAGATACGGTTTTTAGTACCCTTTCCGTTTTGAAAAAGTGAACGGGGTAAATAACATAATTCTTTCCTTTAAGTTGATAAGTTTAAAAATGTAAACGTATTTGGATAAAAAAATAAAGGGTTAACAGATAACCCTATTTTGAAAGCGGGCAATTTTGAGCCATCAAATCAGCAAGCTGTCTCAACTTCGCCACCGCATCCGCCATGGCAATACTGTAAAACCGCTCTTTGCCGACCTGTTCCACCGCCACCGCACCGGCTTGCAACATAATTTTCAAATGATGCGACACCGCAGGACGCGACAGATGTAGATGCTCGGTCAGCTCATTCACATTCATCTTGCCGTGTTCCCACAGCACGCGCAGGATTTGATGGCGGTTTTCATCGCTCAACACAGTAAAAATAGGAATGCACTCGCGCATTAAATTCATGGTTTGTTGCGGCATATTCGGTTTTTTGAGTTTATATGTTTAAAAATTTGAACGTATTTTAGAGAGAAAGATGGGGAATGTCAAAGGGAATTTTCAGAAGATGGTTTTAGTGTACAAATCACAGCGTTTCATCAATCATTATCTCAGTCTGCAAGCTGTTTCAGACGACCTTTTCGTAATAAAGAGCGGTCAAATTTTTAAGTGTTTTGCAAATCATCTTAAAAACTTGACCACTTGCATCATTATCAAGACCGCAGCCGTCTGAAACATTGATAGACCGGTTACTGATGTTCGCTTTCTGCTACTTTTGTCCATTTTGCCAATGTCTGCTTCATCTGTGCCTGAGGGATGAAGCGGGCCATCCGTTCTACTTCCTTGCCTTGATAAAACAGCAGCCATGCAGGTACGGTCAGCACGTGGAAACGTCCGGCCATTTCGGGTATTTCAGCAATATCGGCTTTTACGGCATACACATTTCCTTCCTCCGCCAAAGCTGAGTCAAGTTGGGCGGCCACGACCGTACAAACACCGCAGATTGGGGCTTTGATGTACAGTGATACTAAAGGGTGTGTGGCGATGGCCTGTTCGATGTCTTTCAAAGTGTGCAGTTGTTGCATGCCATGTCCTCCTTTGAGCGATTAAGCCCTTTTCTAGTTGTCCAGAAAAGGGGCTTTTAACGAAATGAAAACAAGAAAACGTTTTGAGTCGTCTAGATTTTTTCGACAACCACTTTTGCCCGCGCTTTCAGGCTGTTCAACACTGGCGAGGTGGCGGCGGAGCGGTCGGCGAAATTTTGCAGGGTAGGAAGGTCCGCGTCGGCTTTTACTTTTACGGTTAGCACCAAATTATCCAGTCCGCCGTAGCCATCTTCCATGCCGAACAGTTTGGCCAAGTCGATACCGCCGCTTGCGGATATTTCAAACTGTTCCAGTTTCACGCCTGCCAATGCTGCTTGCAACTCGAAACCTATGGAGCAGCAGCCTGCCGCAGCGCCGATCAGGTATTCCATCGGATTTGGGGCGGCGTTTTCACCGCCCATGTTTTTCGGTTCGTCTGTGGTAAAGGCAGGGAAGCGGCGCACGGAGATTTCGTTCTTCGTGCCGGATACCCAGCGCGAATCGGCGCGTAATACTGCCTTGCCTTTTGCATGGTCGTTTTCAACCGCTGCCATGGTATTTCGGAAACGTTCGATATCTAACCCGTTAATCATGTTTTGTCCTTTCATATGATGAATTGCAGATGGTTTTTCGCTACACTTACACGCCCATTTTCCACGCGGAGATGCGTTTCAAATTATCCACCGTGTCGTGATTGACGATGGCGGCGAACGTGCCGTCCAGTTTGGCAATTTCGGCTTTGTCTTCATTACTAAGCGCAAAATCAAAGACATTCAGGTTTTCCGCCATACGTTCGGGTTTGGTGGATTTTGCCAACACGATGATGTCGCGCTCAATCAGCCAGCGGGTAATCACCTGCGCCATGGATTTGCCGTATTTCGTACCAATTAGCGACTGACAAAATGGTGGGCAAAAGCCCACCACTTCAAGTTGATGTTTTATCATTAACCGAACACTTTTTTCAAATGTGCTTGGTAGTCTGCGAAGTATTGTTCTACTTGTGGATTTTTAACTACATCGTTACATGTAAATGTCGGTAGACGGGTCAAACCGATGAACTCGTTGAGTTTGTGGAAAGGCATGTACACAGCATCCACATCTTTGCCTTCAAAGAAGTCGCCTTCACGGGTGAACGCTTCAATCGGCGCATTCCAAGTAAGCGAAAGCATGTGTTTTTGCCTTGCAACAAACCACCTGTACCGAAACCTTCGGTCGGGCTGACACGATGACGGCCATCACTGTGGTAAAGCTTGCCGTGTCCAGCGATAAATACTTCGTCTATGTATTTCTTCACTGTCCAAGGCTCGTGCATCCACCAAACAGGCATCTGCCAAATCACGGCATCCATCCACAAGAATTTTTCGATTTCTGCCTCAACATCATAGCCAGCATCAATCACAGTTTCTTTTACATTGTGTCCAAGTGCGGTCAAAACTTCTTTTGCTTTTTTGTGAAGCGTGTGGTTTAACTCACCATGAGAATGGCCGAAAGCTTTACCACCGTTTAATAATAAAATGTTCATTTTTACTCCTAGAATAAATAATTTATAAAAAAAGGATGTGATGTTTACGGATATTGTCTTCTGTTTACTCTCATGAAGTTGCAGTCATTTTTATGATTTGTTTTTATTGAGATCAATAGGGTTTGGCTTTATTATGTAATGAATTAAATTCACTAATAAAAGAGAGTTTAAAGAGAAAAATGCAGAACTTTAACGAACTGAATTATTTTTTGACGTTGGCGCAAACACAGAGTTTTGTAAAAGCGGGACAGCTTTTAGGGATTTCTTCTTCGGCGTTGAGTCATAGCATGAAAAATTTAGAAATGCGGCTAAATTTGCGTCTGTTCAACCGCACTACACGCAATGTGTCGCTGACCGAAGCCGGGCAGCAGCTTTTCGACCAACTTTCCCCACTTTATCAAGCCATAAACCAAGAAGTCGATGCATTAAATGATTTTTTTGAATACACCATCGGGATTGATTCGCATCAACGCCCCGTCGATGGCAGCGGAAGCCGTGTTGTATCCAAAATTAAAGCCGATTTTGAACCAATACCCGAAAATCCGCTTGGAAATCGTGGTGGACGATCGTTGGGCAGATATTGTGAAAGAAGGATTTGATATGGGCGTTCGGTTAGGTAACAAGGTAGCGAAAGAGATGATTGCGGTGCCAATTTCCGCACCGCTCAAAATGGTATTGGTTGTCTCGCCCGATTATTTGGCACAACACGGTTCGCCGAAAAATATTGATGATTTGCAGCAGCACCGCCTTATCGGCGCGAAGCTCTCCGCCGAACACGGCACGGAAATTCAATGGGAATTCAAATACAAAAAAAAGCCGATTACGTTCACACCAAAATCGCAGTTTTCCATCAACAATCATCTGCGCCGGCAAGCCGCTTCAGACGGCCTCGGCATCACTTGGCTGCCGCATATCATCGCCGCAGACGCACTCCATTCTGGACAACTGGTCGAGCTGTTGCCTGAGTATGCTATGACTTACGAACCGCTTTACCTCTATTACCCCAGCCGCCGCGGGCATTCCAATGTGTTTAAGTTGATTGTGGATGCGCTGCGGGTGGAGGTTGTCTGAAAATGTAAAAGCAGCCTGACTTCTTTGCATGGATTTCAGACTGCTTTTTGCTTTCAGGTAGCCTTATAGCTTCTAGGAGACCTTATTCATATACCGCCTGCCACATTGCGTCCTGCACCGCCTGTACCCAGTTTTCAGGCTGCTTGGTCGCTACACCATCCTTGACCGCCTGTTTGGCAACAGCAACAGCAACAGTAGCAGACGATGCACGCAGGTTATTCACCGATGGCAGGAGCGACGCGCCTTCGTCCTGTGGATTGACTTGCGAGGCAACTGCTTCAGCTGCAGCCAGCAGCATCCCGTCAGTAACGTGTTTCGCACCGGAAACGATAACCCCCAGCCCCAACCCTGGGTAAAGCATGGCGTTGTTAGCTTGACCGATTTCGTAGTTCACGCCTTTATACGGCACGGGTGGCACGGGGATGCCGACAGAAATGAGCGCTTTGCCATCCGACCATTTTATAGCCTCACTCGGCATCACTTCGATTTTCTCGGTCGGGTTAGATAACGGCAGCAAAATTGGGCGCTCTACGCCCGCACATAGGGCTTTGACTACGTCTTCAGTGAATGCGCCGTGATCGGTGGATGTGCCAATCAAGATAGTCGGTTTTACTTGTTTTACAACTTCGAGCAAGCCGATTTTACCGCTCGTTTTCGCCCAGTCGGCAACTTCAGTGGCGGGGCGGGCATATTCCTGCTGGTAATCAGGCAAGCCGTCCATGTCATCAGTAACCAGTCCGTTGATGTCAATCAGCCATACGCGTTGTTTCGCTTCTTCGCGACTCAGGCCTTCGCGCTCCATCGCCGCACTGATTTGGTCGGCCATACCCGTACCTGCGGTACCTGCACCGTACACCACCAACCGCTGTTCGGCAAAGGTCTGTTTGGTCACTTTTAGGCCAGAGAATACGGCAGCCATCACAATCGCGCCAGTTCCCTGCATATCGTCGTTGAAAATACGATATTGGCGACGGTTCTCCATCAAAATGCGGCGGGCGTTGGACGGACCAAAGTCTTCAAAGTGCAAAAGCGCATTGGGGAACATTTCAGCAGCAGTTTTCAGGTAGTTTGCAATCAATGCGTCGTAGCGTTCACCACGCACGCGGGCATGGCGATTGCCCAAATAAGCGGGATCATTGAGCAGGGCTTCATTATCTGTACCCACATCTAGATTCACAGCAATGGTGCGGCTGGGATGAATGCCCGCAGCAGCAGTATAAACTGCCAGTTTGCCGACAGAAATATCCGTGCCGTTCACACCCCAGTCGCCGATACCCAAAATCTCTTCCGCATCGGAAACCACAATCAAATCTACATCATCTGCACCCAAGCCCAGCGTTTCAAACGATGCACGGATGTTTTCAGGATGGTTTACATCCAGATAGACAGCTCGCGAACGGCGGTAGTCGCGGCTCCATTTTTTAATTGCTTCACCGACAGTGGGGTCGTAAACAACGGGTAGCATTTCGGCTAGATGGTCAATCAGGAGTTTGTAGTACAGTACTTCGTTGCGGTTGTGCAGTTGATCGAGAAAGATATTTTTTTCAATATCTTTTTCATAGGATGAAAACTGGCGGTAAGCACGCGTTGCCTGTTGTTCGAGCGTTTCCACGACGACAGGCAGGCGGCCGGTCAGGCCATATTTTGCTCGCTCTTCCAATGTGAAAGCGGTATCTTTGTTGGTGAGAGGATTCTGTAGGATGGTGGGGGTGTTGCTCATATTGTGTCTCCTGTGAAGATTAGGAAAAGCTCGTCCGAAAAATGGACTGTTATATTGTACTTAAAAAAATATGGATTAAAAGTTAATTTAACAACCTAGAAAGTCCTTAAAAGTTGATGATTAGCCTTTTAAAGACTACTAACAGACGTGTCACAATGAAACTGAATCTAAACCACACTGTTTCAGGCTACCTGAAACAGTGCAGGCTGCCATTGGTCTGATTTTTTGAATGCGTGCCTACGATGCTGCCCCCCATCCTGTTTTTCAGACGGTTTTTTTCATAACAAAGAGCGGTCAGTTTTTTTAGGTACTTTTGTAAATCATCTTCAAAATCTGACCGCTTGTATTTTTAAGATTATTTTCCTTTCTTCTGATTCATCAACCAATCACGGGCAGGTTCGAGTAAATAGGCATAATCAAATGAGTACATATGCTCTGCACCTTTGTGGGTTGAGTTTTCCGGAATTACGGTATTTGGTGCGAAACGGATGAAGTTAATACGTTTGCCTTGGGCAAGCATTTGTTGGACTTTTGCGTCTTGTTCGGTCTGCGGTAATTTGGCAGAGAACTCAGTTTCGGCGTAGCTGACTTTATCTTGTTTCAGCATTTTTCCAACTTGAGCCATGCCTGCAGAGGCTTTTTGAATCACCAGCTGAAACGGTATAAATAAATTTCGCTTTCTCCAATGGTTTTAAAACATTGATATCCCATTGACTGCCGACAAACATAGACGCCGCAAAGAAGTTAGGCTCGATACTATTTAGGTAGAATGAAATCATACCGCCCATGGATTGCCCCGTGATATAAACACGATTGGCATCAATCGCTTTTTCGGCGATCAGATTTTTGACAAGGCGTAAGGTCATGGGGACTTCTTCAGTTGTTTCCCATTTATCGTTGACTGCCGTTTCGGTGTAAGACGGTACAAGGACAAAGGCTAGGTATTTCGCCTGCGCTTCATCGGTTGCCCAGATGATGCCGCCGTAGCCTTGCATTAGTGGGGCTTTTACGCCTTTTCCTGCTGTGCTGGCATCTGCGATAAACATGACTAACGGATATTTGCGACCCGGCTCAAGATTTTTCGGGGTGTACAGGTTGTACTGCATTTCTTTGCCTGTTTTGGGATCTTTAAACGTTAACACTTCAAAACGTGGTGCAATTTGTTCACGCAAGGCAAGCAAGCGACTATCGTAGGATTTATCCGCGCCGCCGTATTGTTTGTCCCAAGCTGTATTTTGCATGTTTTGAGTCGTCATTGCTTTTTCAGTCGCATTTGAGGTGGCGTTGCAAGCGGCAAGCAACAAGCTTGCGGCAATCATCGTTACGGTTTTCTTCATCGTGGAAACTCCTTAAATTTTGCGGGAAATCATTAATTTTTTTCGATGCCTAAACGGTTCAACGCATCAATCGCTGGCTGGGAAATATGGTCGCCTCGTTTAGCAGACTCTTGATACCAATGTACGGCTTTGGTCATGTCTTTTGCCGTGCCGATGCCGTTTTCGTAGCAATGGCCAAAGCCAGTATTGCCCGGTAATGTCGCCCACTTCTGCCGCTTTCATGAAGTAGGCAAAAGCGGTTTTCTCATTCTTGGCGACACCTTCGCCGTTCAGATACATCAAGCCCAGATAACGCGGCGCTTTCATATGCCCCGCCTGTTGTGCCTGCTCAAAGTAAGTCTTGGCATGTTGATAATCCTGTTTTTGATACAGGGCAATGCCTTCGTCCAACAGGGCTTTCGCCTGCTCATTATGTTGCGGAACGGTAGAACAGGCAGCGAGAAGGGCTGTAGCGACGAGCGCGGATAGTTTGGATTTCATAAATCACTCCCTAACATGTATCGCAAATTGAAATAATAGTACAAAGTTTCATTTTAGACATCAAAGTGCGGTCAGATTTCAAGGCTTTTTATTTATCCCTTCACCAAAACAACGCATTAAGCAATCCAATACGGTGCGTACTTTTGCTGATTGGGTGCGATGTGCGGTGGTGGCATAAAGGGTGCGTGTGGGAAGCTTGTGTTCAGGTAATACAACGCTTAGCTGGCCATTTTCTATCAAAGGTGAAACATCTCCTGAAAGTAGCACCGCCAACCCCATACCGGCACAGGCATATTCGCGTGCGACCAGTGAAGAATCTGGGCAATCGGTACGATTTTCGGGCAGCGTTTCCGGTAGCCCTAAACACTTGAATGCGTGCAGCAGGACATTGCTATTGTGATTGAGCCAGTCGGCATTGAGTAAATCTTGCGGCTGGGCAATGGGGTGTTTGTGCAAATAGTCTGGTGAAGCGCAAATCAAGGTTTGCCACTGTGCCAACGGGCGCGCGATGCTGTCGGGATCGTCAGGATGTAAAACAACGCGGATAGCGATATCGGTATCGTTTTGTAAATCCACCAAGCGGTTGTTTTCATTGAGTATTAAGCGAATTTTTAGGTAGCGATGGCGTAAGGTTTGCACGGTGCGTTTCATCGGTTCAACCGCGCTATAACCGGTCGGTAGGCTGATGCGGACTTCGCCTTCCGGTTCGGTTTGCAAAATGCCCATTTCGCGCTCAACGGCATCGTACCAGTCGGCTAATTGGCGCGCGTATTGTTGCAATTGCCGCCCTTCTGCCGTCGGCGTGAGGCTACGCGTGGTGCGGTTAAGTAATTTGACGCCGTAATGATTTTCCAGCTTGCGAATGGCTGGCTGATTGCGCTGGCAGTCATGCCCAAATGCGGCGCAGCGGCATTCATACTGCCATATTGCAGCACGGTGGCAAAAAAATATAAATAAGTTTGAATTGCTCCATTATAAAGCTCTACTTAAAACTGTTTGTTTAATTTGATGAATTATCAAGTTTATTAAAGGAATATACAATACATTTCATTGAAAACAGATAAAACAAGGGCACCTTTATGCCACATATCAATATTAAATGTTATCCAAAGAACCTGTCTGAACAGGAATTGCAAGCCTTCGCAGATGATTTAACGGCGTTTGCCAGCGAGCGTCTAAACACGCCTGCAGAATTCATCACTATCGCCTACACTGAAATTCCGGCTGATGAGTGGAAAGAAAAGGTTTGGGACAAAGAAATTGAGCCAAATGTAGAGAACCTGTTACGTAAACCCGAATATGACATGTAACCTGCGCGTATCATCAAAACCCTAAAAAAAACGACCGCACTTTACTCAGGAGAACACATGAAAGCATTTAAAAAATTAGCGCTTAGCGTACTTTTCGCCACCCTTGCAACGAGCAGTTTTGCCGGCGAACCGTTGCGCTATTTTGGACAAAATGAAACTGCCTACCATAGCCAAGTGCCTTATGGGAACAATGAAAAAGTCGGTCGTTATGCGACGGCAAGTGATGGGGCGAAAATTTATTTTGAACGCTATGGCAAAGGCTCACCTGTGATTGTTTTGCATGGTGGGTTAGTGGGTTCAACGGCCGAAATGGGCGAGTTTATTGACCGTTTAAGCCAAAAATCATGAAGTCATCGCCATCAGCACTCGCGGTCATGGCAAATCTGAAGTCGGCAGTGTTGCGCCAACTTACGCACAAAAAGCGGCTGATGTGCTTGCCGTGTTAAAAGCCGCACAAATTAACGGCAAAGTGGATTTGCTCGGCTTTTCAGACGGCGCTTACACCGCCCTCACCTTTGCCGCCGCTTATCCCGAACAGGCTGCCGAAATTATTACCATCGGTGCCGGCGAATGGAAACGTGGTTTTATTCAAGGCGGGGGAAATAAACGTGCAAGCTATGAACAAATCCGCCAGTTAGATCCAAGTTATTGGGAAATGCAACAAAGCATTCGCCCAAACCCACAACAAACGGCAACGTGGTTTGACAATGCGCAGAAAAATTATGACAACACCCAAGTTGGCAAAGAGACATTTGGTAAGATCCAATCGCCGGTGTTGTTTGTGGTTGGCGAAGACGATGCCAATGCACCCTTGGATACAGTCATCAACGCCTATCGCATGACACAGAATGCCGATTTATCCGTTATCCCTAATGCGCCACATCCGGTATTTGTCTTGAACTTCCCGGCTGTTTGGACTATTGTAGAACCGTATTTGAATAACAAATAATGAAAGGAAAAATGCTTAAATTATTTACTTTACCCGGTGAAGGTAAAATTCGCAGTCCATCACCTTTCGCCTGGAAAACCGAAGCGATGCTGCGTTTATCCGGCTTAGATTTCGAAAAAGAATATGTTGCCGATCTTAGCAAAATGCCTAAAGGCAAAGTTCCGGTATTGCAAGATGGCGAGAAGTTGATCCCTGATAGCTCTCTCATTCAGCGTTATTCTAACCGAAACCTACGGCATTGATTTAGATAAACATTTAACGCCTGAACAAAAAGCGATTGCTGAAGCCTTTCGCCGTATGACAGAAGAACATTTATATTGGATGGGCGTATATAACCGTTTTGTCGATCCTCTCGGCAAACCATTTATGATGAAGGCAATGTTTGATGGCATGCCGACCGAACAAGCCGAAGCGATTTTTGCTGTGTTACAGGAAAACGCGAAAAAAAGAAATGCACGGACATGGTATCGGAAGACACACACAATCTGATATTTACGCCTTCGGAAAAAGGAGATTTAGACGCCATTAGCAACTACTTAGGCACAAAACGCTACTTTTTTTCGGCGAAGAATTAACCTCCGTTGATGTGTCCATCGTGCCTGTTGTTGCAAAACCTGATTCTTACCCCCATCGACACTGAAATTGCGCTATATGCAAGAACCAAAGCAAATTTAGTCGCTTATATTGAACGTTTTGACGAAGCTGTATTTGGAGAATAAAGCAAGAAATAAAAGGCCATCTGAAATGTTTCAGACGGCCTTTTATTTATATCTCCCAGTCTTTTCTCAGCAAATCCTTTATTGTTTGATCGGCTGCTAATCAATTACCTACTCCAACTTTAACAATGGAAAGTGGGCAATCTATTCAATCCGTTTATGCCGCACCAACGCTATACGTTTCGCCCTTGCTGTCCGCTTGGCCGACAATGGCAGCAACGGCAGCGGCCAAGCCGTTGCGCGTCATGTATTTTTGCGGAATTTCTTGGGCATTTTGTGTCAAGGTATAGGCATTATCTTCGCCATCGGCAAGGCCACAGGGGCGCAGGATGGTCCAATTCAAACCGCTTTGTTTGAGATAGATTTCGGCTTCTGTTTTTGCACGGACGGCTTCACCGAGTGCCTGTTTGAACGGCTCGCTCATCATATCCCATTGTTCACCGCAGCCCATGCTGGTAATCAGTACAAAGCGGGCTTGGGGATTAGCGGCTTTCGTAGCGGCAATGATGTTGATATTGCCCAGCGCATCGCTGCGGATACCCTCTTCGTTTTTGCCGCCGACAAAACTGATCACGGTATCGGGACGGTATTGTGCCAACGCTTTATCGAGTGCGTCGGCATCAAGCGCATCGGCGACGACGGTTTGAATATTGTGTTCGGCAAAAAAACTGTCTTCAGACGGCCTTCTCAATACGGCGACGGTATCGGCTGAGTCAGTCAATGTGCGGATATAGGCGCGGCCGGACGGCCCGTTGGCTCCGAAGATGAGTTGCATGTTTGGGGTCCTTTGTATGGTAGCTAGATGTTTGTTGTTAGAAAATCCGCTCCTCTATTCAACAAGGAACGGATTTTCAGGCCGTCTGAAACCGTTTAAGCGGCATCAAACAGTTTGCGCATGGCTTCGATTTGGTGTTGTTTCAACTCGCCTGCTTCATCGCGGCCGACAAAAAAATTTTAAACATGGCGCCACCGTTGCGGTTGATAAAGTTGAGCGAGCAAGTGGCTTTTACCCATGAACGGGCGTTCCAAAAAGGTAGATGGATGCGCAGTTTTCATAGTAGATGTGGCCGTGTACACCGCCGTCGGTTTCGGGATGGTCAAAATTGTAGAAACCGCGGCCGACTTTGCCGTTTGGCAGTTTGCCGCTGACTTCGACGATGGCATCGGGGGTGTGGGCGATGAAGGTAACGGATTCATCCCATGCGGCGATGGCTTGGAGAATTTCGACAATGCGGCTGCCTTCGGTTTGGCGCACGTTCTCTTCAGGCAGGCAGCGGATAACGTCTTCAAAACTGCATTGGTTTTGCGCGGCCAGCATTTCTAGCACTTGACCGGGATTTTTTTCCAATGATTGGCGCAACATGGTTTGTTGTTCGGCTGAAAGTTTTTGCATGGTTTGATCCTTTTCTTGAGTCGGAAGAGTGAGCATGAGTTTGCGGATAAGAGTGGGCGACCAATAACGGCCACTGGTATTCAAACGGATAATGCCGTCTGAAGCAGGTTCTTTAAAAAGCTGCATTTCCTGCCATTGGGCAATCAGCTTTTGCGCTGCTTTGTTGCCGTCAAACAATAATGGATTCAGACGGCCTGTTTCAATATCGTGCTGAACTTTGCTGAGCAGTGCTTTATTTGGACTATGGCCGCTCATAAATGCGATGTTTTTTTCTCGCCTTTCGGCGTGGCGAGATAACTTTCCAAATCGCCCTGCACCTGATAGCTGAAACCGCCGAAGTTACCCCCTGCGCCGGAGCCGAACGCCAAACAGGGAATGTCGGATTTGATCAGGGTATTGTAGCGGTTGCGCTCGCCGCGGCCGGGATAGGCGAAGTGGCTGTTGCTGACCTGTTCCCAGCCTTTTTTTCCAGCAGCGTTTCAACCGTGTAGGCATATTGGTCTGCCTGAATGTCAAAAACCCGGCGGTGTCGGAAATGCGCCTTTTTTTCAATCATGCGGTTGATGGGCAGCATGGGATAAAGGTTGAACGCGTACGTATCCAAACCGGACAGCGGCAGCTCGGTGGCACGGGCGATATCGTTTTGCCAAACTTCATCGGTTTGATTGGGTAGGCCGAACATCAAATCAGCGACAATCACGGCATCGAGTTCGCACAGTTTTGCCAAATATTCAAACGCCTCGTCGCCGCTGTGTTTGCGGCCGAGACGGCGGCGGATGGCGGTATTGAAGGTTTGCACGCCGATGGAAATGCGGTTGGCCCCTGCTTCAATGCAGGCCTGTGCTTTTTCCAAATCGAAATGGCTCATGCGCCCTTCGATGGTGAACTCGCAATCTTCGGCAAGAGGCAGATATTGGTAGCAGGCACGAATCAGGCGGACGAGGTCTTCCGTAAGCAACGCGGTCGGCGTGCCGCCGCCGAAATAAACGGCTCGGATTTTGCCCTTGCCTGTACGGACTTCAGCTTCAGCGGCCATTTCTTCGATAATTTTGTCGGTGTACACGCTGCTTTGGCTGTCCTTCCACGCATTGCGGTAGAAGCCGCAAAAAACGCAATGGTTGGCGCAAAATGGAATATGCAGATAAGCAAGCGCGTCCACATCGGTGGCATGGGGAAGCTTTTTCTTCCAAATGTTCTGCCACTGGGGACGCGGCATTGGAACACCGCCCCAAACGGGCATCAATGCCTGACGTTCGGGAAATGCCTTGGGCGCGGATTGTTTCGGAGTCCAAACAAGCTGCTGTACCATGATAATGATTAATAAAAATTATTAATAAGATTGATATATTAAATAACTATCATCGTTTTCTTGTCAATAATTTTGAGTAATTAAAAATCAGTATTATTTTAAAAATATTGTATTCTATGAATAATTAAATGTATTTCTATTTGATGAAAATCGGCATTTTACTTGTGAAATGCGCAAAATTTGGTTCTTCAAGCCGAGAACATCCTCCCATCTCGTTTTATTTTTGAACGATAAAATAAATTTTATTTATCGTTTTTCAGACGGCCTGTTGGCGCTCAGCTTCTGAAATAAAACCCTGCCTCATCTTCGCAACGGCGTATCTGCCAACCGTAAACCGATTCAAGCAAGTCGGGGCGCATCACTTCGCCCACCTTGCCTGATGCAACGACTTTTCCCTTATTCATCAGAATAATATGTTCCGCATAACGCGCGGCGAGGTTTAAATCGTGTAATACCATTATTGATGAGGCACGGTTTGAATGCCCGACCAAATACTGCATCAGGCGGTGTTGGTGGCGGATATCGAGATGGTTGCACGGTTCGTCCAAAAGCAAGACCGGCGCGTTTTGCAACAGGGCGCGGATGATGTTGGCGCGTTGTTGCTCGCCGCCTGAGAGCTTGCCAATGCGCTTATCTGCCAACGCCATCAAATCAAAATAATCGAGTAACTTGTCCGCCCATTCATGATTCAGACGGCCTTTTTGTACGAATGACGCCAACGCGATGTATTCACGTACGGTCATCGGCATGTTGTAACGGCCATGCTGCCCGACCCATGCCACCCTGCCCGCGCGGATTTGCGGCACAACGGCCTCACCGAAAAACGTGATTTCCCCTGCCCTGTTTGCCCGATTAAGGCACGCAGCAAAGTGGATTTGCCCGCACCATTCGGACCGATAATAACGGTCATGCCCGAAGGTATATTCAGTTGATCGATTTCAAGCAGGGTTTTGTCTTGGGTGCGGACGGAAAGATTACAGATTTGAAATAAGGTGTGCATGGCAAAAGATATGGGGCAATGAAGTTTCAGACGGCCTGTTTAGGCATCAACGGTTTTTTTCAAAGGCTTGATAAACAAATACATAAAAAAACGGTCCGCCCAATAAGGCAATCACGATACCGACCGGCAGATCGACAGGGTATGTCAGCCAGCGCGCCGCACCGTCCACCACCATCAAAAATACTGCGCCCAACCAAGCCGACAGCGTAATCAGTTTGCGGCGGCTGCCGCCGACGGTTTGCGCCAGTACATTGGGGATCATCATGCCGAGAAAACCGATGATGCCCGAAAGCGACACCGCCGCCCCCGTCATCAATGCCGCGCCGATTACGGTTTGCACTCGCAATGCCCCGACCGACACCCCCATACTGGCTGCTGTGTCTTCCCCGTCATCAAAACGTCCAGCCGCCCTGCCCTGCCGACAGCAAAAATCAGAAAACCGGGCAACATGACCGCGATTGCCGCGACAGGCGATGAGAAACCGGCTTCGGCAAGGCTACCCGACAGCCATGCGGTCGCGCTGCGCAATACCAAATCGTCAGATAAAAACAAAATCATACTGACTACCGCGCCCGAAAAACGCGCTCAACACAAACCCCAACACCAGCAATCCCAAAGTACCGCCGCCGAGCAGTTTATGCACCGCCAAAATCAGCAGGCACACACCCAATGCACCAAGAAAAGCCGCCGCCGGTACACCCATCGCGCCGCCACCCAAAGCCAATAACACAATCACGCCCAAGGCCGCCCCGCCCGATGTCCCGATCAAACTCGGATCGGCCAGCGGGTTCTCAAACAGAGCCTGCAATGCCGCACCCGAAGCAGACAAACCGGCTCCGACCAAAAGCGCGGTATAGATGCGCGGTAAACGAATTTGGCGGACGGTTTCATCCATCGCCAGCGGCGACTCCCACGCGCCAAAACCGATGCCGCAGCACAAATAAACGGCTGCGGCAGTAAGCAGCAGGCAGAGGGTAAGGGTATGCGGTTTCATGACATCATGCGGTTCAAGCGGATTGAAGGACAGTTTCAGACGGCATTTTTAAGACAGCCGTTTTGCTTCCTCCTCAACAAGAAGGAACAAATCAAGGCCGTCTGAAAACAAAAATCGGGCAGAGTTTTCAAAACAGGCGCATTTATTTCGCCAAACCATGCAAACGCTGAATCACTTGCGGCGTATCCAGCCCGTAACGGAACATATCGTTGGCCTTCCACAAATAAATCTTGCCGTTTTTTTCGCGGCAGGCGAGCCGGAGATTTCGGGACGTGCGGCAAAGGTTTTGACGTTGCCTATCATGGCGGTGTTGTGGTCGGCAATAATGATGATGTCGGGTTTGGCCGCAATCCATGCCTCACGCGTCATCGGTTTGAGGCCGTCAATGGCGGCTGCGGCATTGATACCACCGGCGCGGCGGATGATTTCGTCGGCGGCAGTATTTTTGCCCGATACGATGCGCCCGTCGTAGCTGAAGAGGTAGCGTTTGCCGCTGGAAGGCTGCTGTTTCATATCCGCCTGCCACTTGCTTGCCAACTTGTCCGCCTGCGCGCTTTTGCCGATAAGCTGACCAATGTTGCGGATACTTTGCGGATAGGCGGCGATGCTGTCATCGGGCGCAACATTGACGGCTTTAATGCCTGCTTTTTGCAGGTGGGCAAAAATATCGGCAGGCTGCGCCATCCATGAACCGATGGCAATGTCGGGTTTGGCGGCCACAATCGGTTCAACCGTCAGGCGGCGATGAATGCCGATACTGGGCTTGTTTTTTTCAACGCCGGATTTTGAACGGTCTGATCGCGGCCGACGATTTCGTCCAATGCGCCGAGCGCGGCAACGATGTCTGCCGTATCGGGGGTCAACACGACGATGCGTTGTGCGTGTGCAGTGCCGGCCAACGAAATAAGCGCGGAAAGCAGAAGGAGTTTGAGTTTCATTGTTTTTTCCTTGTCGCATGCTTTCAGACGGCCTGCTCGCTTTCTCAGGCCGTCTGAAAACGGTTGAATCACATTAGAACTTCAGTTGTACGGTTGCGGCGAAATTGCGGCCGCTTTCAGTGTACAAGTCCATCACACTGGTACGGCTCATGCCGGCAACGTCTGCGCGCTGCCAGTATTTTTTTGTTGCCGACGTTGTAGATGTTTGCGCCGATTTCAAGGTTTTTAAACGGCTTGTACCACGCGCCGACATCCCATACGCCATAACCCGGCGCTTGAAAACAGTGTCGCTGCTGACGCGGCTGTGTTTTTTCGACCAGCGCAGCTTGGTGCCGACACCCCATTTTTCCTGCGTGTAATCCAAACCCAAAACGCCGTTAAGCGGATAAGCGGAATCCAATGGTTTGCCGTCCTGCTGCTCACCGCGCATCCAAGCGATGCTACCGGAGACTTGCCAGCCCGGCAGGAATTTGTAGGCGGCAGAAGCTTCGGCACCGTAGGTTTTGACGTGATCAAGGTTTTGATATTGGTACTGGATAATCGGGCGTCTGCCAACGGTGGAGGTACCGATTTCAGTGCGGTTGATGAAGTTGCGGTAACGGTTGTAGAACGCGGTGACTTGCGCACGGGCGCGTTCGTTTTTAAATTTCATCCCCAATTCAAAGCTGTTGGAGCGTTCGGATTTGAGGTTGGCATTGGGAATGACGGCATAGCCGTAGGTTGTATTGGCAAACGCCATGGTCGCGCTGTCAAACGGCGGCGTACGGAAGCCTTGGGAATAAGTAGCGAAACCGGTGAACTGCTCACCCATAGGCACGCTCAGGCGCAGGCTGGGCGTGAGCGCGGAATCGTTGAAGCGCGTCGCCGTTCCGCTGGGATTAGCGTTGAGATAGGCTTGGTCGGTCGACGTGTTCAGTTTGTCTTTCTCGTAACGCAGGGCAGGGGTCAGGACGATGCCGTTGCCGAAGGTCAGGCTGTCTTGCGCGTAAACGCTGAACGTTTTGCGCTTGCTGTCGGGGAAGGTTTTATTCGGATAGGTGCTGCCTGCATAAACTTTGCTGACAGCGCCGGTCAGATTGTCCACTGTCAGGCTGTCGCGCGGACGGGCGGTCTCGGTGTGTTTGTATTCGGCGCCGGCAACGACGGTTTGTTTGACCGCGCCGTCAAACTCCCACACGCCGCGCCCGTTCAGCCCGCGTATGGTCTGATTGAAACCGTAGTCGGAATAACGGGTCGAGTTACCTAATTGGCGCGCACCCATACGCGTAATGCTCGCATCGACAGCATCGTCTTCCGTATGCAGTTTTTGCTGATAGGCAGTCAGGTTGGCTTCTTTCAGACGGCCTTCGCCAGTGTAGCGGTAGCCCGCTTCGATACGTTGACGGCGGATACGGTCGCGGGCGTTGCTCTCAGATGTTGCGATGGTTACCGGCCCGCGCGATTGCGAACCCAAGCCGTTTGCCAATACGGTATCGTTGGCGTGGTAATACTGTTCGTACAAAGTTTCAAAGCGGTGGCGTTCGTTGCCGATATTGCCTTTCGCCAAAATATTGTAGGCATTGTTTTTCTGCGGGTTGGTAGCAGTACGCGCAGTCGAGTAGCTGGTATCACTGCCCATGTTTTCGGTTTCATGACCTTGACGGCGCGTCAGCATCAGCAGACCTTCGGCGTTTTCATGGAAACCTGCCACAGTCGCAGTAACTCCATGGCTGCGGTCGCGGCTGCGGTAGCCGTGTTTCAAACCGAAATGCCCGCGTTTGCCCGCATCGACGAAATCACTCGGCGAGAGCGTCACCATATTCACCACACCGCCGAGCGCATCGCTACCGTACAGCGCGGAATAAGGACCTTTGACAATATCGACCTGCTTGAGTGTGTCGCTTCGACCATATCGCGTCCCGAAATCGAGCCGTTGGAGCCGCCGCCTGCATAAGATTCAGGAATGCGCACACCGTCCACCATCATCAGAATGCGGTTGCCGTCTATGCCTCGGATATTGATACCGGCATGACCGCGGCGGTTATTGTCTGACGGCACACTGACGCCGGATTCATACATCACGATATCGTCCAAATTCTGTGCCGAGGCTTGATTCAAGGTTTTACGTCCGATAACCGACACATTCGGCGCGGCTTTATCCAAAGTTTGCGCATTGCGGTCGGCCGTAACCACCACAGGCTCTATTTCTGCCTGAGCCACCGGCATCTGAGCCGCATATAACTGTCCGGAAAAAACCGCCCCTACTACACAGGCAATCGCTTTCTTTTTTTCATTACATAACCTTATTATTTGAATAATAATGGTTTGTATTTATAAAATAAATAGGCGATTTTTGCAAGTTTAGAAACCACAAGATAGCACTAAAACCACTTCAAAAAACGCAAAAATATAGTATGACGTAGCTGGATAAATAATTCATGGATCAGAGGCAAAGTGCCCGACCGCGTTGGCATAGAAAACCGACCTGCCGTTGTCGACCAAAAAAATCCCGCATCGGCGATTAGGAGGCCGACACCATCATCGACAATGATCAAGAAGTACATCGCAGAGAAAAAAACATTTAGCCACGAAACGCCAAGTGTTTTATTCTTGAATCTATTCCAATCACTGGTATCCGGATGTTGCTTTTTGAAATCGAATCCAAGCCTGTCTGAAACTTTCAAACAGGCTTTTTATTTTTCCTCTTACCTCACCCTTCTGTTTACTTTCAAACTCAAAAAAACATTTCCATATTATTAAAAATTAGTTAGAATTTCATAAAACTATAAATAATAATCAAACTTATTTACATAAATTTAGTCAGAGTGTAATCGCATCTATTTTCGGTCTGTCTTGTTCAGACGGCCTTACCAATAAAGTTATATGGATACATTCTATGCAACCGATCAAAGTCACCACCCTCTCCGCCTGCATCGCCGCCATTGGTTTTGTCCCTGCCGTTTATGCTGCAGATGATTCGACAGTTATTCTCGATACCATCACCGTCAAAGGCACACGCAATAAAGACGAGATCGGTAAAAACCGAGTTTATGCCCGCGAAATCGTCAATCTTTACAAAGGCAAAAACGAAGTCGAAAACCTTCAAGGGCAACACCGTATCCGACCTTCTAAGCGGTATGTCCGGCGTGTACAGCGGTGACGCGCGAAACAGCGGCGCGCTGGATCCCAATATACGTGGTGTGCAAGGTCAAGGACGGATTCCCGTTACCATCGACGGCACGGAGCAGGCAATTACCGTCTGGCGCGGCTACGCAGGCGCAAACAACCGCAACTACGTCGACCCCAACATCATCAGCAGCATTTCCATCGAAAAAGGCCCCTCGTTCAGCCGTGATATGAAAAGCGGCATAGGCGGCTCCGTCGCCCTGAAAACCATCGATGCTGACGATATTGTCCCCGAAGGGCAGCAATACGGTTTTGAAGTGAAGGCGGAAGCTGCCAACAATTCCATCAAGCGGCGTGAGAATGCTTATGAACATTCGGTCGATTATCGAACCTTGCCTGTTCCCGCAGTAGCAACGGGCGGTATTTGGCGTTCGTTTTTTGACGATACCGACCGAATCGACCAGCGTTTCAACGGACGCAATAAATTTGGGGAGGATAAAGCCTACCGCATTGCCGCTGCCACCAAGCAGGACAATTTCGATGCCATGCTCGCCTATGCCTACCGCAGTAAAAGGCAATTATTTTTTTCCGGCAAAAAGGGGCGGAACGTTACGGCTATATCGGTCCTTGGACACAAGAAACTTTAGACGAATTAAAACGTCGTCAAGAAGAAGCCGCTGCCAAGGGTGAGAAATTTTTTTCGGCAGTGAAAAACATGCTGGGCGCACCCGATATTTCAAAAAAATCGGACTTTTCTACCATCCGGGCGGGGAAGTCAGCAATACCTCGCTCGAAACCAAATCATGGGTAGGTAAAACCACCTTCCGTCTGCCGAACCGCCAAACGCTCAAATTCGGTCTGCGCCATACCGATTCCACGTTCGGCGAAATCATGCCTTCGCGCATTATCGGCCCCATCAGTTGGGATGCGTCTGTCCTCAACAAAATTGCCGAATGGCCGCAGGCATGGGTAAAACAGCGTTCCTACAATATCGACTATTCGTGGAAGCCCGAGGGCAGCCGTTGGATAGATTTCGATGCCACGCTTTGGACAACGCGTACCAAATCCAAAACCAATACCGCAGGCGGCTCGCCCGGCGATACCGTTTATGAGGACAACAAATTTCAAATAGCATGGGATGAATACGACAGATGGCAGAAATACACCCCCGCAGAGCGGCAGGAATTGCTGGATGCAGGAATAGAAGCCCCCAAACCGCCCAAACCTGAAACGCCCAATACCAACGGCAGGTTCAACACCATCGAAGGCAACGCCTATTACGCCCGTAACAACCGTACAGGCTTTCAATTTTCCAACCGTATGAAATTGAGCGACAAACTGTCGTTGACCTTGATGGGCGATTTTCAAAACGAGAAGCTGACATCGCGCAATGATTTTTCAGACGAGCTGGAGCGGGGAGGATACGACAAATATCGGGAAGAACTCGAAAACAGCACCATCAGGGCAAATTACGGATTAAACGAATTCGGCGTACCGCGCAACGGCAAACGGCGCGAATACAATCTGAGCTTCAATTTCCGCTATGAGCCGTTCGGCTGGCTGACGTTGACGGCGGGCGGACGGTACACGAATTTCCAGCTTCAGGACAAAAGCAAACGCTTGGAAAGTGGTAAGAACAAATATGGTCGCCCGCTGGAAATGAACAGGGGGATGAAATATTCGGTCGTGAGGGTGATTACGCCACAGGAATATGCGGATTACAAGGCGATCAATGATGCTTTGGCAGATGGCAGTTTGGATTGGAGAGAGACTTATATATCAAAGAGGAATATGCAGAACAATTAAAGAAATATCAGCAAATTGACTGGAATTCGACTATACCGACCTTGAGTAGTGATCGAAGTACATGGGTCAATCCCAATGAACAGACAGATTTTTACTGGCTGAAAGACAATGAAGGTCGTCTGAATATGAAGGATCACCCCCTTACCAACGGCAGTATTCCCGATTTGCACGCCCAAGTCCCCAATCCCGTTTACGACCCGTCCAATCCCGACAGCCCGAAATTTGTGCCCAAATATTATAACGTTGACTCAAGTGTATATACGACTCCGATGACCGAAGCAGAAAGGCAGCGGGCGATGAAGCAGAAAGGCAGCGGCTGGGTGCCCGCATTTTCTGCCACTGTCAATTTTACTGATTACAGCCGCGCCTATCTGCGCTATACCGAAACCCTGCGCTACCCCAGCATTTTTGAAGGGACTTACGGCTTTTCTACTGCCGCTGGCTCATTCAACCGCATGGGCTATGGCTGGCGGCCCGAACACGCCAAAAACTGGGAAGTCGGCTATATTCATGATTTGACGGGGCTGTTACCGAAAATGAAAAAAGCGGATTTCCGCATTAACTACTTCCATAACAAGACCAAAAACGTTATCGACAGGGACGACAATCTCGAATTCGAACAATTCGACAGACAAATCCGCAGTGGTGCCGAGCTGTCCACCCGCTTCGATACCGGACGCGTCTTCGGCAGCCTGAACGTATTCCGCAGTCTGAAAAACAAAATGTGCGACGAAACCTTCCAATGGTCGTCTGTAACAGCGGGAGATGTCGATGCAGTATATTTTGCCGAAACCGGCAAAACCATGAGTCGCCCCGTCTGCAATCACGGAGGTTTGAGCGATTCGGGCTATCTGGCAGCGCGCTTCAACCACGCTGGTCAATTGATGCCGAATTGGGCAGCCGCTTTCTTGCCAATAGACTGGAAACAGGCGTGCGCCTTCATTACCACAGCCGCATCTATGAAAACCGCAATGATGCATGGCAGCCTCACTACAACATATTCAATCAATATAGGGGAACTAATCATAAACCCCAATATAACGATATGCGCTGGCAGCCTGTTGCGGTATGGGATGCTTACCTGCGCTACAAAATCGGCAAAAACCTGACTGCCGAGCTTGTTGGCAGCAACCTGACCAACCGCTACTACCTCGACCCGATGAGCCGTTCTTACCTGCCTGCACCGGGTAGAACCATCAGGATAGGGATTACGGGCAAATTCTAAAATAGTTTCTAGATTCAATTATCGAAATTCTGATATTAGCAAAATGTAAATTTTCAGGAATGATAATAATTTATTTTTCTATTTTATAAAAATAGGAATATACTTACCTTACTTTTCCAAGAAGGTAGATTTGTAAGTTTGATTCAGATTCTTCTTGAGAAAGTTCGTTGATTTTGTAAATTTTTATTTTGGAGTGAATTATGAAACTCGTAAAAACCGTTGCGGTATTGAGTGTTGCGTTTGCCGCTTCTTCTGCGTTTGCTGCCAATCCAGCTTCAGGCTTCTCTTTAAATAATGTAAAAGGGGTTAAGCATATTGTCCCGACAGTGGAGACTAACCAAAACGACGCGAATTTCGGTAAAGCAGCCATTAATGTGGTTGACTCAAATGCAAAAACGACAAATAAAAATGGTCTTGCTAATAATCAGCCTGTTTCTTTTGCTAAAATTGATGCGACGGCAAATCGATTTTTTGTCAAAACGTTCGCTCACAGCATTTTGGGTAAAGACAAAAACGGCGTTACGGTCGCGAATCTGTACCGTATGAAAGGTATTGTTTGGGACAATATTCCAAGAATGCCCGACCATTCCCATTTAGGCCGTTTATCTTATTCCAAAGTCGGTAATATGGATGTTTACTTCGGCGACTGGTCTGCCGTTCCTTCCGGTGCGGCTGTCGGTACAAAAGGTACGAATTACACCGCCTTCTACAGCGGCACGGGTCGAACCACCAATCTGCCAACTACGGGTACTGCCACTTATACGGTCAAAGGTATCAACCAATACCACGCGCAAAATTCTGCCGTCTTGAACGGTACGCTGACAGCCGACTTTAGCAGCAATAAACTAAGCGGCAGTTTGAAAAACTCCGGTTTGACTATTGCCATTAACAATGCCGCTATCAAAACGGCTGAGGCTTCATTCTCAGGCAATGCTACGGCAAACGGAACAGCAGGTGCAACGCGCGGCCACTTCTTCGGCAACCAAGGCGCGGCGATTGCGGGTGTGGCTGAGTTTGGTCGAAACCATGCCTATAACACTGCCTTTGGCGGTACGAAAACCGGCAAATAATGAATCATAATGCGATAAGGCGGACGGTTTTTGTCGTTTCCCATTCCGTCCGTCTATAAAACACAAATCATCCGACACACAATGCACATCGTACAGGGCCGTTCGGAAATATCGGGCTTCGCAATGCGTTTAAGCCGGTATTTTCCGAGCGGCCCGTGAGTTTGAAGGCGTGCTGTTTCGATGGGCTTGAGAAGCTCATTTTTCAGACGACCCGGCAGGTGCTTTCATTCAAATAAACAATGCTCTTGCCCGGTAAAGATGAAATGTCAGCTTTTTCTTTGAAAAGGTCGTCTGAAAAACAAAGCCGTCCAACACACAGGAAAGAATTTTATGAAACGCCTTTTGCTCCTTCCTTTTTTTATCAGCCTGCTGCCCTACGCGTTTGCCGACGACAGGGAAGACCGCTTCATGCAGCTCAAACAGGGGACGGAACTCCACCGCGCGCAGCAGGAAAGGAACGAAGCGGACAATACGGCGATTGAGTTCGGCGTGGGAGAAATGCAGGACGGCGAAGATTTGGCGTTGTCGCTGATGAAGGCGGTCAACGCGCAAAACGAAGAGGAAACGGCTCGGCTATTGGACATTTACCGCCGTCAGGATGATTACGACCCCGATATAGTGCTGTTTGCCGAGGCCAATCAGGCGGTGTTCCGCGACGATTTGAAGGCCGCGCTGGCGAAATACCGCGAGCTTTACCGCAAAAATCCCGAATTTCTGCGCGGCCGCCTGGATTTGGCGCGGCTGCTGTTTATAGACAAACAAAACAAAGAATCAGCGGCATTGTTCGACGGCATTGATATTCCTGAAGTACCCGCCGTCAATGAGAAAATCAAAGTGTTTGCCGACGCTTTGAAGAAACGCGATGCGTGGAGCGGCTCGGTTTCGTTCGGCGCGGGTTACGACACCAACTTAAACCAGTCGTCGGGCGCGACGGTTGTCCGCAATCAGACAAGCTGCGGTTTCGATTCGAACGGGCAACCGATTCTGGACGGCGACGGAATGCTGTCCTGCCGTAACGAACGGCTTGACGCTTACGCTCCCGATGCGTTGAAAAATCGGATGTGGGTATATGAAGCCAACTAAAGCAGGCGCATTTCGCTCAACGGCCACCACGGCCTGCAACTGGGCGGCTACACAGGGGGCCGGCTCTATCCCGGCAACAGAGAATACAGCGAACACAATATCAACATCAGCCCCGCTTACAGTTTTCAGAGCAAAGACCATTCCTTCAGTATCGGCCCGCAGGTGCAATACGAATGGTCTGGCGGCAAACTGCGCGACAGCAGCGCCGGCATCAGCACGGCATACAGCCGCACCTTTTTCCGACCAAGCTTCGCTGGGCGTGCAGCTCGACTACAAATACGACCGCTACCGCGGCGAATTAAAAACATTTCAACGGCCCGCAGACGCTTCTGTTCACCACCGCCATCTACGCCCTGCCGAAAGACTGGCTGGTATTCGGCGGCTACGACTACCTGCGCAAAAACAGCCGCGAAAAAGTGGATTCCTACCGTCGGCACGGCCTGCGCACGGGTGTCAATAAGCGTTTTGAATCCGGCATCGACGCCACCTTTCAGGCAATCTGGCGCAAAACAGCCTATCAGGACTACCATGCCTGGCTGGAAACCCGCCGCCGTGATTTCGAACGCACCTACCAGTTGGACATCAAATTCGACCGCCCTTTCCTCCGCAGCTTCGTACCTGTCCTTACCGTAAAACACACCGAAAACAAAAGCTCGTCCTGGCTAAATCGTTATAAACGGAATGAATTTCTAATTAAAAATAGAACATAGGTTTTTGAAATTAAAGGTCAGTCAGATGAGATCCTGTAAGATTATTATTTTATATTCATAATGCAATTGACTTGCAAGTTTCTTACAGTTTAACTTATCAACTTGCCAAAAAAATTTAGAAATAGGCCGTCTGAACTTAATGTTTCAGACGGCCTTTGCAGTATAAATCAGCTATCTCCTACGCTTTCTTGTTTCACAAAAAGTTTGATGGTACTTGGTATGCTTATACCTCCCTATTCCACTCACACAATAAATTAGGTAGTAGAGGTAAGGTAAAATTAAGTAGTCAAATTTTTTTCTTGAAACCTATTGATTTTATACTAAAAAATTGAGTACTATACAGAATATTTTAAGATTAACTAATAGTTAACAAACAGGAATAAACAACGGCGATTGTTAGGGTATAGGGAAAAAAACTACATAATTTATATTATGTTAAATTAATAATGCTAGTTTTTAGCCTGTTAACTCCTGTTTCTCCTAGTCATACAATAACTTACACAAAAATCCTATCTGAAATTTTTCACTACGCTTTTTCTTTTCATATCTAAATAAAGTAAGATTCAGTCAACGGATATCAATCTTCATATTACCATCCAATCTCTGGAGTAAAGCACCCCATGGCCGTCAATAAAATCGCCCGTAAAAGCAGCAAGTTCCGCGTTGTCTTTACCGTCCCCGATTTCTGTTGGCCGCCTCCACCCGCTCCCCCTTCCGTTCCACCCATTCCCTTTCCACTCTTTGCCGACCTCGGCGGTGCCAAAACCGTTGCCAAAGACGTACGCCTCAACCGCAAGCCTGCTTTTGTCTTTAAAGCCAGTAAGACGGATAAAACTTATGGCGACGAAATCGCCCTTCCGGGCCGTAAAGGGTAAAAAGCCGCACCGCCACCAAACCGGCCTGGCCGATGCGTCATTCTTCCTCGGTTAAAATCCGCAAACGCTATATCGTGCGTACCGGCGATATGTTCCATATGAACGGCAAGTTCAGCAAAAGACTCCCCCCTAAAACCTGTTTGTCCTGTAAGGGGGCGGTAGGTGCCGGCCGTCCGGTCAATCCGATACACGGGTTGAAGTTTTTGGAGGGTGAAGCCGACTTTTGCCTTTTGAAGGCATTTTGCCTTTGGTATGGAGCCGCAGCTATTATTCCGACCAAGACGGTACCGGCTGGCTCGGCGAGGGCTGGAGCGTACCGGGCTGCCAGCGCATTATCCGCGATGCGGCCGGATTGGCCTATATCGACGATCAGGGCCGTTTGTTCCCTTTGCCGGAAGTCGATGAAGATGACGAAGAGCCGGTATTGTTCGAGAGCGAACAGATTTGGTTCAGCAAGAACCCGGACGGACATTACGTCATTGCTTCGCTGGACGGTTCGATAGCGCTGCGTTTTGCGCCTTTGGTGGTCGCTGAAGACGGTTCGGATGAAGATTCCACCCTCTTCCCTTTGGTCGCGGTGGAAGACGCCAACGGCAACCATCAGCGTTTCGTCTATCATCCGCTGACCGGTTTGCCGCAATACATTATTGACGGCAACGGCCGGGTATTCTCGCTGAACTTCGGCAATGTGGCCGATGAGCAGTCGCCTAAAAATGCGGCTGCTGTCGGTGTCGCTGTTGGAAGGTTTGCCCGCCTTTGGCGAAACCATTCGGGTCGGCAGTCCGCTGGTCCGCTATGAATATAACGGCAGTGGTGACTTAATCCGCGTCATCGGCCACGACGGCAACGTCAAACGCAGCTTCGGCTATAAAAAAACAATCTGATGGTGTCGCACACGGATGCGGCCGGATTGGTATCGGAATACGAATACGACCATTACACCCTCGACCGGCAAAGTCATCCGCAACCGGACTTCTTTGGGCGAGGAATGGCGTTTTACCTATCACGAAGGTTACACCGAGGTAACCGACATATTGGGCCGTACCGAGCAATATCATTACGATTACAACAATGAGTTGACCAAACGGGTGTTTGCCGACGGCAGCACCAACCTGATGGAACGCGACGACTTTGGGCCGACTGCTCAGCCATACCGATGCGATGGGACGCGTTACCCGTTATCAGTACAGCAACGAAGGCCAGGTAGAAAGCATTATCCGTCCGGACGGCGTCATCCTGCATTTCGACTATGACGACAACTACCGTCTGATCCGTAAAAGCGATGCCGAAAGCCGTTACCACGGCTATACCTATGACGAAGCGGGCAACCTGCTGACCCATACCGACCCGCTGAAACACATCACCCGTTTCGAATACGCCGGCAACGGTCTGTTGCTGTCGGTAACCGATCCGAACGGCAGCAGTACCGCATACCACTATAACGAAAACCATCAGCCCGACCGGATTACCGACTGCTCGGGTTACGAAACCAAACTCTCTTACACCCCCGAAGGACAGCTGGCGCGTATTACCGATGCGCTGGGACAGCACACCGAATACCACTACGACACCAATCAAAACCTCACCCTCGCCCTCTATCCCGACGGCAGCAAAGAGACCTTCGGCTACGATGTCGCAGGTCGTCTGACCACCCATACCGACGGCGAAGGCCACACCACCTCCTACGAATACGGCCAGGACGGTCTGCCGACCCAACGCACCAATGCGCTGGGCCATACCTTCGGCTATCATTACGACAAAGCCCGCCGCTTAGTCGGCCTCACCAATGAAAACGGTGCGCGCTACCGCTTTGCTTACGACATCCTCGACCGATTGATCGCCGAAAGCGGTTTCGACCATAAACTGACCGGCTACCGCTACAATGCCGGCAACGAACTGATTGAACAGCGCGAATTCGGTGATGATGCCTCCCTGCTGCCAAACTGATGGCACAGCTAGGGCGGACAACCCGTCCCCAAAAAAAGAAGCCGCCCCTGCTTTCAGACGGCCTCGACGGCCAAAACCCCGCTGCGGACTACCGAGTTCAAACGCGATATATTGGGACGCTTAATCCATACCCTCGCCCGCAACAATGACAAGGTTCAGGAAACCGTTTACCAATACGACCTGGACGGCAACCTCGTCCGTGCCGCCAACAGCCACAGCATTACCTGCTTCGACTACAACGGCAACGGCCAAATCATCGGCCAGCACCAATGGAAAGTACCGGCTAAGGAAGAGAACGCCCGAAACGGATTGCCCGAAACCGACTGGCGCGATGCGCAGTACGACATGCTGTACCCTGCCCGTTACCGAAAGCATCCGCTACCACTACGACTTCAACGGTAACCGTACCTCCACCGTCCTGCCCGACGGCAGACAGATCAACTATCTGTATTACGGCAGCGGCCACCTGCACCAAATCAGCCTCGACGACGAAGTCATCACCGACATCGAACGTGATCAGCTGCACCGCGAAATCTACCGCACACAGGGTAAACTCGCCAGCCGTTACGAACTTGACCCTTTAGGGCCGTCTGAAAAACAAATTGCCGCACTCAACGAGCTGACGCAGACTGAGACAGCTAAAAATGCAGTAGCATCGGCTCATGCCGTCAAACGCAGCTACGGCTACGACCGTACCGGTAACCTGACCCACAGTACCGACCAGCGGACGGGAACGACCCACTTCGAGTACGACAAACTGGGCCGGATTACCCAAGCGGGTAATGAAATGTTCGCCTTCGACCCCGCGCACAATATCCTCGACATCCCGACGGAAAAGGTCAAACCATACCCTGCCCCCTCTCCCGTGGGAGAGGGTCGGGGAGAGGGCAAAACGACCGCGCCGCTTTCAGACGGTCGCTCCGCCGTCCCCGACAACCGCCTGAAAACCTACAACGGCACGACCTATTACTACGACGACCTCGGCAACCTGATCCACCGCGAGCTGGCCGACGGCGAAGTGCAGAACTATTTCTACGATCTGCATGACCAACTGGTTAAAGTCGAAATCTTCAAAAAGACGGCACGAAAGAAACTTGGGCGTACACCTACGACGCCTTGGGCAGAAGGATAGGCAAAGGTCGTCTGAAAAACGGAGAAGTTTCAGAAACGTCATTCCCGCATGATTTAGGCGGGAACGGCCTCGAAAACCAAACCCGCTTCGTTTGGGACGGCAGCCACCTCTTGCAGGAAGTCCACCCGGACGGCAGATATACCTATCTCTACACCGATCCCGACAGCTACGAACCTTTGGCACAAGTACACAACCACACCAATGCCAAAGGCGAAAGCCACCAGCAAATCCACTACTTCCATTGCGACCAAATCGGCATCCCGAGAGAGATGACCGATAAGGACGGCAACCTGGTTTGGTTCGGCGACTATTACGGTTGGGGTAAACTGAAGAACGAAACGAACGTAACGGGAACGGCGCACCAACCTTTCCGCCTGCAGAACCAGTATTACGATACAGAGACGGGGCTGCACTATAACTTTTATCGGTATTACGAGCCGAATTCGGGCAGGTTTATCAATCAGGACCCGATTAGATTGTGGGGTGGAGACAATCTGTATCAGTTTGCGCCGAATGTACAATTTTGGATAGATTCATCAGGCCTCGCTCGCATATGTACTCGACCGTTGAGTGGTATGCCGTTTAATTTTAGAACTTCAGGTCGGACCGGTTTAGATTTGGGTCTCTTTCATTCACATATTTTTCTTTGATGATGACTCAAACATCGGCTTTTACTACAACAGGATTATTTCAAGAAACTAACCCTAACATAATTAATAATAGTTATAAATGTGCATCTGAAACTTTAGATGATGCAATTTTAAAACAAGCTATCGATGATGTGACAAAAAGGTACAGATTGATTAATTCCGCTTCTAACTATGAGTGGGATCATGGCGAAAATGTTTCCTGATCTTGAAAAATGTCCCTAGATATGGCAATAAATCCTACAACGCAATTACTCACAATTGTCAAGACTTTGTTTCTGAGGTTTTTAGAACGATATCGTGAAATTCTAAATAACAAAAAAATAAGCTGACAAGTATAATTTATAAATTAATTTAGGGCTGTTCTAGACAACCAGGGAAGTTCAAATTAAGTTAGAATTATCCCTATGTAAATATCGTCTAAGTCCATACAAACAAAATAAACTCATTAAGTTCTTTGTTTCGGGTGTAACTGCAAGAACGGCAGTAGAGTTAGTAAGTGTTAATAAAAATTACCACTACCTATTATTTTCATTACTTACATCTAATTGTCTATCAAAACAGTCTGCATTTAAAAATTTTTTTAAAAAGAGTAGTTGATGAAAGTTATTTTAGTGGACAATGCAAAGGTAAACACGGTCGTGATTCTATCGGCAAGGTTGCTGTATGCGGGATTTGAAGAGAAATGGTAAGGTTTACACCGTTACAATAATGAATACTAAAACAGCAATTTTATTCCCTATTATTCGCGAACAAGTTAAACCTGATAGCATTGTTTATACGGATTATTATCACAGTTATGATGTATTGAACGACAAAAATATATTAAGGAGTTGAGAACTTTTTGAACCAAGCAAAACGCCATTTACGTAAGTTTAACGGCATTTCCAAAGAGCATTTGGAGCTATAGTTTGAAGGAGTGTGAATAGCATTTTAACAGCAGTGAAATAAAGTCTAAAATTTCCATTTTGAAACAATTAGTAAAGGAGGATTTGTTCTAGTTATATAGAACAGCTACTAAAACATTTCAAAGACTGTCTGAAATGTAATTTCAGACAGTCTTTGAAATAAATATAAGATGATAAAACTGCTTCATCCAGGCAACAAACAGTTTGATTTAGATTCTTACCATAGGTATATTTCTTCTCATCTGATTTAGATAACCGACAACATCATGAAGCCTGCTTTTGCCTCCCGATATTGCTTTTTACTTTCAGCCTGCCGTCCTGAGGCTGAGACAGCCGACACGGCTGCACCAACGGCGCGTAAGCCTTCTTATTACGAGTCTGAAAAGCGTCAACCTGCAGCCACTCCAGTTAAAACACAAATTCCTGCGTTATCTGCAATCAAAAGCCAGGCCGATTTTAACTTACTTTCGCGTATCTATGATCAAGGTAGTGAATATGAAATTCCTCATATCCTTTTCCTCATCGATCGTGAAGACAATAACCGTACCGACTACATCAATACTCCCAAATTTCGGCTGCATGAGCACTACCTGGCTACTATCTTGAAACCCATGCTGTCAAAAACTGAATTAAATCAACAATACCGTAGTCCTAACCGGCGTTATCTGTTTGGTACTATCAGTTGGCAGAATAGTACTCAGGAATATGTTTATGAGTTTTGGGAAGGAGACAAAATCACGCCTGAATTGTTGAGATTGGCAGCAGGCCGTCTGAAAGACAGTTTCTATGCTCCGTTGCGTTATAAAACCAATTCTTTATGGCAGGAAACCGTTGCCGAACAAAGTGAAGTTCCTTTTATTACCCAAGAAAGTTTGATTAAGAATTTCCCCTACCTGCCTCTAAACCAAGGTAAAGCGATAGGCACATTACGCGTTATTACCAAAGGAGATGATCTTTATAATGTCGGCGCCGACGATATTATTATTTTGAAAGAGGTTCCCCTAGAGCTGCCACCTGTGGCAGGGATTATCAGCGAGAAACCATCTACTGCACTATCGCATGTGAATGTATTGGCACGCGGCTGGGGGATTCCCAATATTTACCTTAAAGACGCAGAAAAAATCCTAGCCCCATATATTGGCCGTCGTATCGAATTTGAAGCGACTGCTAAGCAATACCGAATTGTCCAAACCAACCGGAACACTACCAGTAAAAGCTTTTCAGACGGCCTTACCCTGCCCCAACCTGATGTTTCCGATTATGGCCTTAGGGCTTTGTCAAACCTGCGCCGTGATGACAGCCGTTACTGCGGCAGTAAGGCTGCCAACCTCGGTCATATCCGCGCCCATATTAAAGGTAGTAATGTACCTGACGGATTCTGCATTCCGTTTGCCTATTATCAAGCCATGATGGATAGGCTGGGTATTAATGCAACAACACTGGCCCAAATCGAAACACAAAGTGATGGAGACAACCGCAAGCGACGCACTGCTTTACTCACACTGCAGAAAAAAATTACCGATGCCGAAATCCCATCAGAATGGAAACACAGATGGGCTGAGCAATGGCGCAATCAATTAAACAGCAAAGGCGTGTTTGTCCGCAGCTCCTCTAATTCCGAAGACCTGCCCAATTTCAGCGGCGCAGGGCTGTACACCACCGTGCCAAATGTTACCGATGAAAACGCGTTAGCCGAAGCAGTGAAGCAATCTTGGGCTTCCGTTTTCAATTACAGCGCATATGAAGCCCGCCGTATTGCCAGATTGCCTCACGATAGTGTGAAAATGAGTGTCTTTGTGCAACAAAGCATCAATGCAGATCTCTCCGGTGTACTGGTTACCATCAATCCCTATGATATTGCTCAGAAAAACAGCTCCTACATTGCCGCCAAACGTGGGTTGGGTATTCGTGTCGTTGAAGGTAAACGGGTAGCCGAACAGGTAGTCTATAACCGTCGCAATGATTCTGTACAACGTCTCAGCTCCTCTAATGAAACCACAGCGCTGCAACTGGATAAAAACGGTGGAGTACGGGAAATTCCTGTAACCAATGGCAATGTGATGAATCAAGAACAAATCCGTTGCCTTGACCAAACCGGCCAACAAATCAAACAGCTATTTGCTAATGGTGAGCAGGACATCGAATGGGCGTTTGACAATGGTAAGCTTGTTATCCTCCAGGCACGACCGTATCTAAACGGCACACGTTAAAGTAAAAAGGCCGTCTGAAATTATCGTTTCAGACGGCCTTTGCATCATAAGTTAGTTATACCCTATACTTCCAGGTCTCCAAGGAACTATGATGTCAAAACAACTCACTTTTTATTTTATTCGCCATGGCCGTACCCAATGGAACGAACAAGGGCTTTTGCAGGGATCCGGCAATTCACCACTGACCAAACAAGGGATTGCAGGAGCTCAGAAAACCGGGGCGGCGCTACAACAAGTAGAATTTACCGCTGCTTATTCCAGTATTTTACAACGCGCCATTGATACGGCTGGCCATATTATCGGTCAGCGTCCTATTCCTCTTTTTCAGCACTGTGGACTAAATGAGCAATCTTTTGGAAGTTGGGAAGGTATGCAGATCGCTGATCTGCGGAAGCTAACCGAATTCAAACAATTAACCAATGACCCGGCAGCTTATAAAGCATTAAGCAATGGTGGCGAAACCTTTGAACAATTAGCAGTACGTGCAATGGCCACTATTTACGATATCATTAAGGTACATCAATCGGGAGCCAATATTTTAGTGGTATCGCATGGCCATACCTTGCGGCTTTTATTATCCTTACTAGGCGGAGCGACTTGGGAAAACCATCGTGATGAGGGTAAATCCGTGTCATTGTTGAATACTTCGATTAGTATTGTGAAATACGATAGTGAAAGCGGTTTTCATATTGAGCAACTTAACGATGTGGCTCATTTACAATGATCACAACTATTCATCAATAATAAAAAAGGTGGGCATTTTTACCCACCTTTTTTGCCATTAGCCGAACACTTTTTCCAAGTGTGCTTGATAGTCTACTAAATATTGTTCTACTTGTGGATTTTTAATCACATCGTTACATAAGAATGTCGGCAGACGGGTCAAGCCGATGAACTCGTTGAGTTTGTGAAAGTGCATATATAACGCATCCACACCTTTGCCTTCGAAAAAGTCGCCTTCGCGGGTGAAGGCTTCAATCGGCGCATTCCAAGTAAGCGAAAGCATGTGTTTTTTGCCTTGCAACAAACCACCTGTGCCATAGCCTTCGCTTGGATTAACACGATGGCGACCATCACTGTGGTAAAGCTTGCCGTGTCCGGCGGTTAATACTTCGTCTATGTATTTTTTCACTGTCCAAGGTTCGTGCATCCACCAGCCTGGCATCTGCCAAATCACGGCATCCATCCACAAGAATTTTTCGATTTCTGCCTCAACATCATAGCCGGCATCAATCACGGTTTCTTTTACATTATGTCCAAGTGCGGTCAAAACTTCTTTCGCTTTTTTGTGAAGCGTGTGGTTCAACTCGCCATGTGAATGTCCGAAATTTTTACCGCCATCCAATAATAAAATATTCATCTTCTGCTCCTACAACAAATAATTCTGAAAAATGAGGGATTCAATTATGCCTTTTTACTGCATCTTTTAAAAGTGCATTCACTTATACGCTATTTACAGACTATAAAGGGAAATTTCTCGTACCTATCATGAGCATTCATTATTCTTCTTTTGTAACCAGCACGAAATCGATTTACCGCTGTTCGAGCTGATTTTGCACCGCACTCTCATTAATCGCCAGTACCGCCACTTTAATTTTCGGGGCTTGGATTTTAAAAAGCCTGCCTAACAACCGCGTGCATGTATTAACCGAAGAAAGCCAAATCGGCAAACTCGCCAAAGGCTTGGCAGAAACTGTGCTAAACCCAATGGTAAACGGCCATCAAGCATGGTTGGACGGTTTAACAAAAGTGGCAAAAAATAAAGCAGCCTGCACTTTGAAAAGCAAGGTGCAGGCTGCTTTAAGGTAAAAGCCGTTTATCAATCCAGTTTTACGATTTCTCCGTCTTCCGGAACGTTCACACGGTTTTCAATGCCTTGACCGCGTATAAATTTACGCATATCGGCGCGGCTGACGGCGGTATGATTCACGGTATCCATGTGTACGGTGATGATTTTGGCTTTAGGCATGACTTGGCTGGCTTTTAATACATCAGCCGTCCCCATAATAATGCCGTCTGAAATGCCTGAAATCAGCGCGTAGCCCGTGTTCATAATCAGATAATCGGGTTTGTGGCGGTTCAATGCTTTGTTTACATCTGCCGTCCACACAGTATCACCCATAATATAAGCGGTTTTATGTCCGTTGCTTTGGAATACCACACCCATTGCATCACCTAATATTTCGGCTAGCTGAGGGTTGGCATACATAGCTTCTGTACCATGTACGCCGCCGGTTTTGCTGATAGTTACGCCGTTGAAGACAGTGCTGCCGTTCAACACGCGTACATCAGTAAAGCCTTGGCTGCGGATTTTTGCCGCGTCGGCTTGGTGCTGCACATATACGGGCAGGTTTTTCGGAATGGAACGTGCGGCGGTTTCGTCCCAATGGTCTTCGTGAGTATGGGTAACGATAACTGCATCCACACCGTCCAAAATTTTATTCACGCTCATCGGCAGCCCGACCAGCGGCATTTTGGCTTGGCTGTTGAACGTACCGACAAAGCCGTTCATGGAATGCTTGGGGGCGAAAAACGGGTCAATCAAAAAAGTCTGCCCCGCATATTCGACCTTGGCGGTAGCGTTACGGATATGTTGGTATGAATCGTCTGCCCAAGCGGAAAAGGCTGTCGCGCCCAAAACAGTGGCAAGAATAAATTGCTTGGATTTCATGATGTTGCTCCTTAGAAAATTATGGAGCGTATTTTAAGCTGCAGGTGTATCGGCTAAAATAGGCAATATTGCCAACAAACGCAAAGATAGTGCCAAAATGTCGTCTGAAAACGAGCGTAACGAGTTTCGCCAAAATCAAACTGTCCCCAAAATCGTGCTATATGCTCAATCGAGCATGAATGATTTTGTCTTCAATATTCCCTTTTCTGTTTTTCAGACGACCTATCGGGACAATCCGCTCTTTGACTTGAAAATCTGTTCCGATGACAGCAAAGACGTTATCACGGCACTGGGCGCAAACATTCCCGTACACGGCGGCTTGGATTTGACGGAAGAAGCCGACATCATCGTCATCGCAGGCTGGCGCAATATTGAAGAAGCCCCGACACCCGAGTTGAGCGCACATTTACAGAAAGCAGTACAACGTGGTGCACATATCACTGCCCTATGTTACGGCACTTACGCCCTTGCCTACACAGGACTTTTAGACGGCAGAACCGCCGCCACCCACTGGCTTGCCGAAGACGACTTTGTCCGCCGTTTCCCTAAAATTCATCTGGATACCAACCGCCTATATGCGGAAGACGGCAACTTTTTAACATCGGCAGGGGCGGCGGGTGGGCTGGATTGCTGTCTGTACCTCATCCGCAAAATCCACGGTGCAACTGTTGCCAACGACCTTGCCCGTACCCTAGTTGCCGCACCGCACCGAGAAGGCGGGCAGGCACAGTTTATCCACCGACCTGTCGAACGTCGTACCGCCGATGACAAAATCAATCACTTATTGGACGAACTGCGCCAAAACCTTGCCACCCCATACCGCTTGGACGACTTGGCAAAAAAATTAGCCGTTTCCCGCCGTACCTTTATCCGTCATTTCACCCAAGCTACAGGTATGAATTTCGGCGAGTGGCTCACTACAGAGCGGCTATGGCAGGTGCAGGATTTATTGGAAAATACGGATTTGCCGATAGAACGCATCGCCGAACAAAGCGGCTTCGGCAGCGCGGCAAACCTACGTTTGCAGTTCAAAGCCAAGTTTAAAATCAATCCGAATGCCTGGCGGAAAGTATTTGGCAGATAGCTTGTGAGTGCAGGCTGCTTTGGAGGTCGTCTGAAAACCCAAAAAGCAGCCTGCACTTTTCAGACGGCCTTTTTTCTTTTTCAAAGAGTAGAGAGATTTCAAAGAGTAGAGAGATTTCAAAGAGTTTTTATAAATCATCTTCAAAATCCAAACGCTTATTCTATCCTAATCATTTATATTCAAAGATGACAAGCTCAATCTCATCCTCGCCAATAGAGATAGCGGCTCTTATATGGATACAAGATACCGTCTGAAAATTGAGTTTCAGACGGCCTTTGTGTAATGTGAGCTTTCCTACCATTTTTCCTTGCATCGATGAATTATACTTCCTCTACGATGTAAATTATGTAAACACCGTGTTGATGGTTTATCATAGCTAAGTCTGCACCTAGCAATCATAAATACCGCAATATGTATAAAATCAAAAACCAATAAGAGAAAAAATGAATAAACAACAACTTGCAGCCAAAATTTGGCAATCTGCGAATAAAATGCGTTCCAAAATTGAAGCGAACGAATACAAAGACTACATCTTAGGCTTTATTTTCTATAAATTTTTGTCCGACAAACTGGAGAAATTTGCCCTTGAACAAGGCTTAGAAAAATCAAATTTTGCCGATGAGCTTACCGAATCTAACGGGGTGCTTGTCAACCATATCAAAAGAAACCTCGGCTATTTCATCAGCTACGAACATCTATTCTCAACTTGGCTAGCCCAAGGCTCGGATTTCAATATTGCCAACGTCCGCACTGCAATGAGCGCTTTCAGCCGCAATATTGCAGAAAACTACATCTCAGTTTTTGACGGCATTTTCAAAACCTTAGAATCCGGTTTGAGCAAATTGGGCGATACCGCCGCCAGCCAAACCAATGCGGTGAAAGACCTTTTTGTACTGATTGCCGATATTCCGATGGATGGCAAACAGGGCTATGACGTATTGGGCTTTATTTACGAATACCTGATTAGTATGTTTGCTGCCAACGCAGGCAAAAAAAGCGGGCGAATTTTTATACGCCGCACGAAGTATCTTTTGCTAATGTCGGAGATCATTGCCGACCATCTCAAAGACCGTGAAGAAATCAGCATTTACGACCCGACCAGCGGCTCAGGTTCATTGCTGATCAACATCGGCCATAGCGTTGCCAAACATCTCAAAAAGCGCCGACAGCATCAAATATTACGCACAAGAATTAAAAGAAAACACTACAACCTCACGCGCATGAATCTGGTCATGCGCGGCATTTTGCCGAGCAATATTTTCACCCGCAACGCCGACACATTAGAAGACGACTGGCCGCTGGAAGGCGATCCGCTGTATCTGGATGCCGTAGTGTCCAATCCGCCCTATTCCCAGCCGTGGAATCCCAAAGACAAAGAAGGCGACATCCGCTACAAACGCTTTGGCATCGCCCCGCAGGCAAAAGCCGATTTTGCCTTTCTATTACACGACCTCTTCCACTTAAAACCCGACGGCATCATGACCATCGTCTTGCCGCATGGCGTGCTTTTTAGGGGTGGCGAAGAAGAGAAAATCCGCAAAAATCTGATTGAATACAATCATATCGATGCCATTATCGGGCTGCCTGCCAATATCTTTTTTGGTACGGGCATTCCCACCATCATCGTCGTTTTACGCCAAGAGCGCGAACGTAACGATGTGTTGATGATTGACGCCTCAAGCATTTTCATCAAAGTGGGCAAAAACAACCATTTGCAGGCAAGCGACATCAAGCGCATTGTCGATTGCGTGACCCATCGCCGGGAATTGCCTAAATTCTCCCGCATTGTGCCGAAAGCCGAAATTGTGGCAAACGGCTACAACCTCAACATTCCACGCTATGTCGACTCTGCCGAGCCGGCAGAGCAATGGGATATTTTCGCCACCATACACGGCGGCATTCCCAAAGCCGAGCTGGCACAATTCGCAGACTATTGGGCAGCCTTTGACGGTTTACAGACAGCCTTATTTACCGATAACGGCACACCTTATGTGCAGCCGAAAACTAACAATCTTAAAGCCGCCATGCAAAGCCACGCCAGCGTGCTGAATTACCAAGCGCAATTTGCAGAAAACTTTGCCGATTTCCCCGCTCGCTTGGAAATCCTGCTGATTGAGCCGATGGAAACGCTCAATATCTCCCAAACCCAGCAGCAGCTTGCCGAACTCATCCGCCAAAAAATGCAGGCAATGCCCCTATTGGATTTTTATACCGCCTATCAAAAACTCGATGACCTATGGCGCGCCGATGTGGCAGGCATTGCCGCCGATTTGGAGATGATTCAAACCGAGGGCAAACAGGCAATTAAGCAGGTTGATCCATTTATGGTGTTGAAAAAAGACAGCAAAACCAAAAAAGAAGCCGAAGTACAAGACGGCTGGGTGGGGCATATTCTGCCGTTTGAATTGGTACAGGCCGTCAAATTGCCGCAGGAATTGGCAAACCTGAAAGCCAAAGAAACCCGTTTAGAGGAAATCGCCGCCGAAATGCAAAGCATTTTGGAAAACCTAAGTGAAGAAGAAAAAGCCTGCCCTGCCGTCAATGAACAAGGCGACGGCTTTATCAATGCCGAAATTCCAAAAGCCTTGCAACAAGAATTGGAAGCCGACGGCATAACAATTGCTAAAAAAGCCGACTTGACCAAAGCCATCGACAAACACATTTTTGCCGAAGAAAGCCTGGGCGCAAAATTGCAGGCTGCCTATAAACTGCTTGCCGAAGAAAAAACGCTCAAGGCGGAACTCAAAACCCAATCCGCCGAGCTTCACAGCAAAAACCAAAGCCGCCATTGAAGCACTTAGCGATGCCGAAGCCCTCGATTTGCTCCGCCAAAAAATGGTTTGTTCCGCTCAATGCGGCGATGTGCAGGCTGCCTGAAAACATGCTGGCGCAATTCAGCCAAAAACTGACCGCACTTTGCGACAAATATGCCGACACCTATCAGCACATCAGCGAGCGTAAACAGGAAAGCTCCGCCGCACTGGCGCAAATGATGGACGAACTCACCGGCAGCGAGTTTGATTTGCAGGGCATTGCCGCATGGCAGGCGATTTTGAAAGGCTAAGGGGCAAAATGAATAAGCAACAAGAGCCACGTTTGCGGTTTAAAGGGTTTACAGAAGAGTGGAAAAATAAAACTTTAGGCGATTTAGGAAGAGTAGAAATGTGTCGCCGTATTTTTTTAAAGAGCAAACCCAGCCAAGTGGTGAAATTCCCTTTTTTAAAATCGGTACATTTGGACAAGAACCAGACGCATTTATCAGTAGTGAATTATTTGAGGAATACCGCCAAAAATACCCTTATCCTAAACAAGGAGATATTTTAATTTCTGCTGCGGGTACAATTAGCCGAACGGTTAAATTTACAGGGGAGAATGCGTATTTTCAAGATAGCAACATAGTTTGGTTGCGTTTTGATGAAAGCCAAATAACTTCAACATTTTTAAATATCACATACCAAAATATTAAATGGGATTTAGAAGGAAGCACAATCAAGCGGTTATATAACAGTGATTTATTATCAGCAGAAATAACTGTACCTTCCCTTCCTGAACAAACCCACCTCGGTTTGTTTTTCAGTCGTTTAGACAGCCAAATCGCCGAGAGCCGTGCGGTATTGGAAAAAAAGCCGTCAGCTTAAAAAAAGGCAATGCTGGCAAAAATGTTCCCCTGCAAACGGTGAAAAAAATACCGAAAAATCCGCTTTAAAAGGGTTTGAGGGGAATGGGAATGTAGGAAGTTGGGTATAGAGGTTGAAATTATTGGCGGAGGTACGCCTGATACAACGAATTCAGCATATTGGAATGGTGATATTGACTGGTACTCTCCTACTGAAATTGGAGAAGCTGCCTATGCAAATGGGAGTGTAAAAAAATTACACTACTTGGATTACAAAAAGTTCAGCCCAAATCCTCCCTGCAAATAGAACGGTACTTTTTTTACATCGAGAGCAAGTATTGGCGATATGGCAATTCTTACTAAAGACGGATCTACAAATCAAGGATTTCAATCTTTTGTTGTTGGGGAAAGATTAGATGTTTATTTTTTCTATACCATGGGATTTAAAATTAAAGACTATGCTTTAAAAAATGCATCTGGCTCAACATTTTTAGAAATATCTAAAAATACATTATCGCAAATGGAATTTTTTGCACCATCTCTCAAAGAGCAAACCGCCATCGGTAATTTCTTCCGCCAACTGGACGAAACCATTGCCTTACAGACGGCAGAAGTCGAAAAATTAAACCAACTTAAAAAAGGGCTGTTGGCGGCGATGTTGGTCTAGAACGGGCATTCCTGCCCATGATTGAGGCCGTCTGAAAAATTGTAGTAGCGCCCTTACGGAGAAAAAAAGAATGTTTAATAAAGAAGCTGATTTTGAAAACGCACTGATTGCCTTGCTGTCCACTAAAAGCTGGGAAAAGGAAGTGTTGCGCTATCCCACCGAAGAAAAGTTAATTGCCAACTGGCAGGGAGCATTTGAATAAAAACCAACCAACATATCGACAAGCTCGATGTGCCGTTGCTTCGCACGGAAATGAACCAGATTTTGGAGCAGGTGCAGGCATTGAAAACGCCTTATGCGCTAAACGGCTTTATCAACGGCAAAACGGTAGCCATCAAGCGTGAAAATGAGAAAAGCCGTCATTTCGGCAAGGAAGTGTCGCTGGATATTTTTGACCGTGAGGAAATTTCTGCCGGCAAAAGCCGCTATCAAATTGCCCAACAACCTCGTTTTTCTCCCCGTTCGGATTTATACCCTAAGCAGCGCGGCGATTTGATGTTGTTAATTAATGGGATGCCGATGTTTCATATTGAGCTGAAACGCTCTGGCGTGCCCATCAGCCAAGCGACCAATCAAATTGAGCGATACCATAAGGCAGGCGCGTTTTCGGGCATTTTTAGCCTGGTGCAGGTGTTTGTGGCGATGACGCCGGAAGAATGCCGCTATTTTGCCAATACCGGCGGTCAATTAAATCCTGCGTTTTATTTCCGTTGGGCGGATTTCAATAATGTGTATATGAACGAATGGGACAAGGTGGCAACGCATTTCCTCTCGATTCCGATGGCGCACCAGTTTATCGGCGATTACACCATTGCCGATGCGAAAGACGAGCAGCTGAAAGTGTTGCGAAGCTATCAGTATTATGCGGTCAACAAAATTGCCGACACGGTGGCAAAAGACAGATTGGACTTCAGGCAATCAGCGCGGCGGCTATATTTGGCATACCACAGGCTCGGGAAAAACGATGTCAAGTTTTAAATCGGCACAGTTAATCAGCCGCCGTAAAGATGCGGATAAGGTGATTTTCTTGCTCGACCGTATTGAGCTGGGCAAGCAATCTCTGGAGGAATATCAGAATTTTGCCGATAGTAAAGATGATGTGCAGGCAACGGAAAACACCGCCATTTTGCTCGCCAAGCTGAAAAGCAAACAAGACCGCGACCGCTTAATTGTTACCTCCATTCAAAAAAATGAGTAATATCAAGGCGGAAGAAGGAGTCAATGAGGCTGACATCGAGCAAATTAGTGGTAAACGTTTGGTGTTTATCATTGATGAGGCCCACCGCACTACATTTGGCGATATGTTACTCACCATTAAGCACACTTTCCCCAATGCGATTTTTTTCGGCTTTACCGGCACGCCGATTGAAGAAGAAAACGCTAAGAAAAATTCAACCACTGCCACGGTTTTCGGCAATGAATTGCACCGCTATTCGATTGCAGACGGCATTCGTGATGAAAATGTGCTGGGCTTTCACCCCTTCCATATCCGTACCTTTAAAGACAGCGATTTACGCAGATCTGTCGCTTTGCAAGAAGCCAAAGCAACAGATGAAAGCGAAGTATTTGCCGATGACCTAAAGAAAAAAATCTACAATCAATTTATGAACGATGTGCCGATGGCGGGAGAATATACTTCAGACGGCAAATATCAAAAAGGCATTGAAGATTATATACCCAATGTGCAATATCAAACGCCGGAACATGTGAATGCAGTGATCGACGACATGCTGGATAATTGGCCACGCCTCAGCCAAGGCAAAAAATATCATGCCATTTTTGCCACCAGCTCTATTCCCGAAGCGGTCAATTATTACCGCCTAATTAAAGCCAGAATTGCTGAGAAAATCAGAATTGCTGAGGAAGTCGGAAATTCTGAGGAAGCTAAAAAATCCTTGCCGAAACTGACCGCCCTTTTCGATCCGAATATTCTTAACGATGGGCAAGGCAACGATAAGGAAATATGGATTGCCGAAATTTTGAAAGATTACAACGCCCAGTTCCACACAAATTTCGGCTACGCCACTTATTTCCGATTTAAAACAGATTTGTCGGATAGGTTGTCGCATATCAATGCATATAAGAGAATCAAGCCCGACGAGCAGCTGGATTTGTTGATTGTGGTCGATCAGATGCTGACAGGCTTTGACAGCAAATGGCTCAATACGCTCTATTTAGACAAAATTTTGGATTATGCCAACTTGATTCAGGCGTTTTCCCGTACTAACCGCGTATGCGACAAAACCGATAAGCCTTTTGGTTTAATCCGCTATTACCGCAAGCCGCATACGATGCAACGCAATATTGAGCGAGCCGTAAAACTTTATTCGGGCGACCGCCCAATGGGGCTGTTTGTCGATAATTTAGATAAGGTTATCGACAAAATGAATGTCTGTTTTACCGATATTGCCGATATTTTCAAATGGGCAGGATTAGAAGATTTTTCAAAAAACCCTGATGATACAACCTCATGCGCAAAGTTTGTCAAACTATTCAATCAGCTCAATGAGCACTTACAAGCTGCTCGGCTCTTGGGTTTTTCTTGGGAAAAATTAAGCTATGACGTGGTACAGGAAGACGACAGCGTGATCACTGCCACACTCAATTTCGATCAAGAGACCTACGATAAACTGCTGGCTCGTTATAAAGATTTGTTTAAAGAAAGTTCAGGCAATGGTGGCGGTAGCGATGATGTGCCGTTTGATTTGCGTTCGCACATCAACGAAATCGAAACCGACAAAATTGATCAAAATTATATGAATGCCCGTTTTGAAAAATGGCTTAAAACCATCGGCGGCATAGAAGAAGCTGCTGCACTTGAGGAGCTACACCACTCTTTTGCTACGCTTTCTAAAGAAGATCAAAAATTTGCTGAGTTGTTTTTACACGATGTGCAATCCGGCGATATCAAGCTTGATCCAAATTTAGCATTAAGTGATTACATCACCACGTACAAAACAAAAAGATGCCAATGATAAGGTGCTAAAAAGTAATTAAAGGTTTAGGGCTGGATGGAGATTTGCTACGTGCACTGTTGGCAGAAAAATATACCAGCGAGAAATTTGGACTTAGGCAGACTAAATGAACTAAAAGCAACAGTCGATAGGGAAAAAAGCCAAAGTTTATTTTAACGAAGAACGTATATTTTATTTAAATATACGGATTGATGAATTTCTAAAGGGAACTAATTACAAGATAGTTATTACCTATTGAAAGATATTAAATAATCATCAAGTTAGCATATCTCTACCTGAACATTAGCCCCCTCACCTACCCAACTACAAAGGCTGGGCCAAATCGTTTTCCGTGTTGTAGCTGATAAAATCCTGCTCATAAGGGAAATGGACAACCCGCGCGCGCTGTTGTTGCAACCAGCCGCGGATGCTGCGCATTCCTGAATAAAGGTATGGCACGGTGCTTTGCAGGATTTGCGGCCGGATAAACATCACGCTGTAATGCGGTCTGGCCGGGGTTTCAACATAAAATGCATTGCACAACGGCGTGCGTTTGGCGATGGTCTCAAACTGGGAAACCAAGTTTTCAGGCAGACGGGGCATATCGCAGGAGACGATCAGCAGCCAGTCTGCAGTAGCAATTTGCAAATCGTTGGCGGCAGTACACAAGGCGGCCAAAGGGCCGTAATGTTGCCATTGGCGCGCATCGGAGAAAACGTGCGCGCTGCGTTGGGCGTAGGATTCGAGATTGCGGTTGGCACTGATGGCGATATGACTGACTTGCGGGCGGATTTTTTCGATAACGTGGTCTATCAAGGCTTTGTTGTGCCACTGCACCAACCCTTTATCGACACCTCCCATCCGGCTTCCCTGCCCGCCGGCCAATATCAGTGCAAAAATTTTCATTTTGGTAGTCCTTTGCAAAGCAGAGTGTGTAAGTGTTATTCGCGATGTTGTATTTATGGAATAAGTTTTTTTAAGGCTTCAGGCCGTCTTAAACCTGATTTTTGTGATTTAATTCACTTAAGATGAATTTTTATCATAACATGATTTTTACATTAAACCCCTGTTTTTTTCTTATCATAACCATACAATTATTTTTAGACAGGTTGTTTATAAGCCGAAAGAATGATATTTTTATAAGATTATCGGATTAGTCTTCCTGCGTGCTTTATGCGTTTATTCTCCGGATCTTCAGACGGCCTGAGCCTGTCCTCGCGTTTAAAACTACTGACTGTGTTATGGGTCGGCTCGGCTTTTTTTATCGATTGCCTTTACCCTGCTGCTTTCTTGGCGTTTGGAAAGCGCGGCTAAAACGATTGAAGATGCGGGCAGCTTGAAAAATGCAGGGTGTATCGCTTGGCTATATGGCAAGCGTCCGTACGCCCAATGCTCAAATTGACAACCAAATCAAAGAATTTGAACGTACGCTGGCCAATGTAACGCAAAGCGATGCCATTCATCCGCTGATTCCGTCACAAATGCCGCTGGCTTACGATTTGATCCAATCGATGCTGTTGATTGATTGGGAATCCAACATCAAGCCTTCTTTGCAACATTACGAGCGGCCGACCCAAATCGGCCTATACCGTTTTGCCGGCAATATCGAGCTGTTTTTACAGGCGATGGAAAACGCTAACGAGCAAAATACTTTGTGGCTGCGTCGTTTTCAAATGGCGATGATGTTGATGATTTTAGTGGCTGCCGGCTTGATGATTGTTTGGCATTATTCGTGGATCATCCGGCCGCTGGAAAAATTGCGCGACGGGGTAGAAACCATCAGCGAAGGTCGTTTCGGGGTACAAATCGATACAGACCAAATTCGTGAATTCGCTCAAGTCAGCAAGGGCTTCAACCAAATGAGCCGCCGTCTGAAAACGCTTTATACGGATTTAGAAGGACAGGTTGCCCAACAAACCCAAGACTTGGCCCGGCAAAACCGTGACTTGACCCTGCTCTACCAGACTACGCGCAACCTGCACCAAACCTTTACGCCGCAACAGGCCGCAGAAGAATTTTTGGCTCAGATTCTGCCGGCGTTTTCCGCTTTGGGCGGTACGGTATATCTTTCCGATGAAGAACGCAAACGCTCTGACTTGGCGGCAAGTGTCGGTGAAACCGAAGAGGGAAATCGTGTAGAATTCCCAATCGTTTACCAAGACGAACAGCTCGGTGTATTAGCCCTGTATTTTTCAGATGGCCATATGCCCAATGAGCAAGACGAAAAATTGTTGCAGACTTTAAGCGGGCAGCTGGGGATTTCCATCGCCAACAACCGCATGGAACAAGAACGCCGCTTGCTTGCTGTCTTGCAGGAACGCAACTTGATTGCACAAGGTTTGCATGACAGCATTGCACAAGCCCTGACCTTTTTGAATTTGCAGGTGCAAATGTTGGAAAGCGCGTTTGCTTCAAACCAACGCGAGCAGGCTGAAGAAAACATCAGCTTCATTAAAGACGGCGTGCAGGAATGCTATGAGGACGTCCGCGAGCTTCTGATGAATTTCCGCACCAAAATCAGTAATAAAGATTTTTCCTGAAGCGGTAGAATCGCTGCTGGCGCGTTTTGAACGACAAACCGGTATTCCAGTTGATTTAAAATGGCAGGACGATGGGCAGGGCTTTGAACTATGATGAGCATTTGCAGATCATCTTCATCTTGCAGGAAAGCCTGTCTAATATCCGTAAGCACGCGCGTGCGCAACATGTCAGCGTCGAAATTGCCAACCACGGCGATTTTGTCATGACGATTCGGGACGACGGCGCAGGCTTTAATAAAGAACACCTATCAAACCGGCCTTCAGGCGAACATGTCGGCTTGGGCATTATGCAGGAACGGGCCCAACGGATTAACGCAGAATTGGCCATTACATCGCAGATTGGGCAAGGTACGGCGGTTATGCTGACTTTGCCGCAACAAATGAGAACAGCATCATGACGATTAAAAATTACCCTTATTGACGACCACACCCTATTTCGCAGCGGTATCAAGGCCTTGCTTTCGCGCCAGCCTGATTTTGAAGTCGTCGGCGAAGCTTCAGACGGCCTGGCCGGCGTAAAAATGGTCGAACAGCTCAAGCCTGACGTAGTTTTGCTGGACTTGGATATGCCGGTTATGAACGGCCGCGAAGCACTGGCTCAAATTCTGAGCATCAATCCGCAACTGACCGTCATCATGCTGACTGTTTCTGAAGACAGCGATGATTTGACCGAATGTATGCGTATGGGCGCAAAAGGCTTTTTGCTGAAAAACATCAATGCCGACTTCCTGTTGGAAAGCATCCGCAAAGCCGTCGATGGCGACAATGTCTTCTCTCCAGAAATGACCAGCCGCTTGGTGCAATCGCTGATTTCCCCTTCTCCTTCACGCTCCGACCACCTGCTGGCGCAGCTGACCCCGCGCGAAATGGAAATCTTAGGCTATCTTGCCGCCGGACACAGCAACAAAATCATTGCCCGCCATTTGAACTTAGCAGAGTCAACCGTCAAAGTGCATGTGCAAAACCTGTTGCGCAAGTTGAACCTAAGCAGCCGCGTTCAAGCAGCGGTTTATGCGGTGCAACACAAAGTACAGCAACCGGTATTGTCTTAATCAAGCCGTCTGAAACCTTCTTTTTAAAAGGTTTCAGGAAAAGTGTTTATTCGCTATAATCACGCCGATTTATATGCAGGGTTGTCTGATTCTTTCAGACGGCCTTTTTATTTGATTTCTCACTGATTTAAAACAACATGTCCGAAAATACTCCAGAAAATACCCCCGAAAATACTGTTCCTGAAGAACACAAACGCAGCATCCGCAGTTTCGTCTTGCGTCAAGGCCATATGACCGCGGCTCAACAGCGCGCCATCGATACGATGTGGCGCAATTTGGTGTGGATTTCAGAAGCTCCTTTGGATTTGAACCATGCATTTGGACGGGACAATCCTAAAGTTTTTGGAAATCGGTTTCGGTATGGGCGTCGCGACAGTGGAAATCGCCAAACGTCTGCCCGATACCGACTTTTTAGCGATTGATGTTCACGGCCCTGGCGTCGGCAATATCTTGAAGCTGATTGAGGAAGAACACATTTCCAATATCCGCGTGATACGCCATGATGCGGTGGAAGTCGTGGAAAAGATGCTGGAAGACGGTTCTTTAGACGGCATTCATATTTTCTTCCCTGACCCTTGGCACAAAAACGCCATAACAAACGCCGCTTGGTACAAGTGCCATTTGTTGAAAAAGCTGTTGCCCAAACTCAAAAGCGGCAGCTATGTCCATATGGCGACCGACTGGGAAGAATACGCCGTGCAAATGCTGGAAGTTTTGAGCAGTTTCGACGCTTTGCAAAATACGGCTGCCGATTACGCCCCTACGCCTGATTATCGTCCTGAAACCAGATTTGAAGCCCGAGGTAAACGATTGGGTCATGGCGTTTGGGACTTGGTGTTCTGCAAAAAAATAATCCAAAAACTTAAAAACACAGGCCGTCTGAAAAGTTTCAGACGGCCTTTTATCTTACTGATTAAGCCAAGAAAAGTTTATAAGCCGGATTATCGGTTTCTTCTTTATAAACATAACTCAAGCTCTCCAAGAAGTCGGTAAAGGCTTCATTGTCGCTTTCAGGTACATCGATACCGACCAAAATACGGCCGTAGTCCGCACCATGATTGCGATAATGGAACAAGGTAATATTCCATTCGGCACGCATATGGTTCAAGAAACGGGACAACGCACCCGGGCGTTCAGGAAATTCAAAGCTGACCAAACGTTCGTTGGCTACTTTTTCCGTACGGCCGCCGACCATGTAACGGATATGGATTTTGGCAATTTCATCATTGGTCAAATCGACATTGGGCAGGCCTGCTTCAGTCAGTTGTTCACTGATGACGGCCAAGTCTTGCGCACCGGCGGTTTGCAAGCCGACAAAAATATGCGCATTTTTATCGCTGCCGTAGCGATAGTTGAACTCAGTAATGTTCCGGCTTCCCAACAAATTGATAAACTTCAGGAAGCTGCCCTTTTCTTCGGGAATGGTAACGGCGAAAATGCCTTCGTTTCCTTCGCCCAGCTCACTGCGCTCTGAAACGTGGCGTAAGCGGTGGAAGTTCATATTGGCACCGCTGGTAACGGCAACCAGATTTTGACCTTGGATATTGTTTTTCGCAACGTAAGCCTTCAGGCCGGCAAGTGCCAATGCGCCCGCAGGCTCGGTAATGCTGCGCGTATCGTCAAAAATATCTTTAATCGCGCCGCACAACATATCCGTATTGACCGTAATAATTTCGTCCAACAGCTCTTTACACAGGCGGAAGGTTTCCTCACCCACCACTTTAACCGCCGTGCCGTCTGAAAACAAACCGACATCTTTCAAATGTACGATTTTCCCAGCCTCGACCGATTGCTTCATACAGCAAGAATCATCGGTTTGCACGCCAATCACTTTAATTTCAGGGCAAACTTGTTTGATAAACGCCGCTACACCCGCTGCCAAACCGCCGCCGCCAATCGGGACAAAAAAATCGCATTGATATTGCGGTGTTGTCGGAGGATTTCCATGCCGACAGTTCCCTGACCGGCAATCACATCAGGATCATCAAACGGCGCGATATAAGTCAGTTTTTCCTTTTCTGCCAACTCCATCGCATAATCATAGGCATCGTTGTAAGACACGCCTTTCAATACCACTTCGCCGCCTCGGCTCTTTACCGCATCGATTTTGATTTTAGGCGTTGTTTCCGGCATTACGATGACGGCGCGGCAACCCAAATATTGCGCCGATAAAGCCACACCCTGCGCATGGTTGCCCGCGCTTGCTGCAATCACGCCGCAATCCAAGGCTTCTTTCGGCAGCTTCGCCATTTTGTTGTACGCACCGCGAATTTTGAACGAAAACACCGGCTGCAAATCTTCGCGCTTGAGCAAAACCTGATTGTTCAGACGGCCTGACAGACTGCGCGCCAAATCTAAAGGCGTTTCTACGGCTACATCATAAACGGAAGCGGTCAAAATACGGGTTAGATAATCAGAAAGAGGAAGGGAATGGTTCATGGTATTTTAGTGTTCGGAAATAAATTGCAATTCGGTCAAATCGACCGGAGGAAAAAGTTAAAACCATACCCCTGAGGCCGTCTGAAGGCAAGAAAAATCTTAGCAAAGCCTAAATGAGACGGTATAATGTCCGCTTAATATCTATTTAATATGCCAAACTGTTTGCTTCATAACAGTATCCACTCATATTCAAATCCACAAATAATGATGAAAAAACGCTACTTAGCTTAATTTTTGCTGCCCTCCTGAATACTCCTGCCTCGCTGCCGACCCGGTTGCATCCGCACCTGCCGTGCAAGGCGAGGCTCAAACGCAGCCGCTGCTACACAGCATCAACAGCCCGACAACGCCGCCGGAAATTGCGGCGACTGCCTATATCGTTACCGACCTGCACAGCAAGCAAACCTTGGCATCCAACAATGCCGACACGCCTATCGAGCCAGCCGCATTGACGCAAATGATGACCGCCTACCTTGCCTTTAAAGCATTAGAAAACGGTACACTTGAAGCAAGCCAAATGCTGACCGTTTCCAATACCGCATGGAAGGTCGAAGGTTCGCGCATGTTCCTTGATCCGAAAGTTCCTGTCAGCGTCAGCTCCTTGATTAAGGGTACAACCATCCAATCGGCCAACGATGCCGCCATTACCCTTGCCGAAGCCATCGGCAACGGCTCTATCGACGAATTTGTTAAACAAATGAACGAAGAAGCCAAACGCTTGGGCATGAAGCACACCCACTTCAACAACCCGACCGGTGTTTCTTCTAACGGCCATGTTTCAACCGTTGGCGACCTTGCCATCTTGGCAGCCGCGCTCATTAATGACTATCCGAAATATTATCCTTTATTTGCAAATAAATCTTTCAAATACAATAATATCGAGCAGCCCAACCGCAATCTTCTGCTCTATCGCGACAGCAGTATCGACGGTTTGAAAACCGGCTATTCTGAAGGCGCAGGCTACCATCTCGCCGCTTCCAGCAAACGCAACAACCGCCGTATTGTTTCCATCCTTGCCGGTGCCGAATCTACCGAAGCGCGCGCCAGTGAAAGCAGCAAACTGCTCAACTGGGCGTTACAGGCATTTGATACGCCCAAACTTTATAACGGCGGAGAAGTAATTTCCCAAGTCAAAGTTTACAAAGGCAGCACCAAAGCCGTAGACATCGGTTTCTTGGACGATGTTTACATTACCATCCCCCACGATACCGGCAAAAACGTCAAACCTATCTTAGAAACACTTCAGCCTGTCCTCGCCCCAATTGAAAAAGGCCAAGTATTGGGCAAACTGAAAGTCATGAAAGACGGCAAAGTCATTGCCGAAAAAGACGTCGTCGCCCTGACCGGCGTGGAAGAAGGCAGCTGGTTGCGCCGTATGTGGGACGCGATTGTGTTGTGGTTTAAAGGTTTATTCAGTTAATCCTCTTTCTATCAAAACATAAATAAAGGCCGTCTGAAACCTATTTTCTAGATTTCAGACGGCCTTTATTCAGCCTAAAAGACAGCTAATTAGATAATTCCAGCGTTGGCGGTAGATGCTGTGTCATCATGAACATCAGCCGTATCGACAGACGAGTAGCTCATGCGCTCAGTGTGCGTATTGACGGATGACAAATGACTGATATTGCCGTTGCCTGACAATCTACCCATCAACTCTTGCAGGCTCAATGTACCTTCATCGAAACGGAAGGTATCAATCACGGCATCAGCTTTACCGGAAACGAATTGGTCATTGATGGTTATGCTGTCCCCTTCTGATCCCTTAATGGTAATTTTCCAATCGATATTGCCTCGAACATCGGTGGCAACATCAATGTGCAGGTCATTAACAGAGATATTTTGGCCGAATTGCAACGCATTATGTTCGCCCACATTATCGACAATCGTATCCTTACCTTCTCCAAGGCTGAAAACATAAGTATCGGCACCCTTGCCGCCTACCAAGTAATCGGTTCCTTGTCCGCCGAACAAAACGTCGTCGCCATCACCGCCATTCAAATAGTCATCGCCACTTTCTCCCCATAAGGTATCATTACCATTTCCCCCATAGACAGAGTCATTACCCATACCGCCATTGAGACGATCGTCTCCATCATAACCGGAAATGATGTCATTACCTGAATCACCGTTAATCATATCATGACCCAAACCGCCTCTGATACGGTCATTACCATCACCGCCGCTGATAGAATTGTTGCCATTTCCTGTAATAGTAATGATGTCATCACCTCCCCAGGCATAGATAGTGTTATTACCATTTTTACCATCAATTCTGTCAATACCACTCGTACCATCGATATGATCATCTGCTTGCGTACCTTTAATATTGGTTACAGTTACAGTTTCATATCCAGGAGTATTACCATGAATATATGATTTATCAATAACATAGCGTTTTTCTTCATAAACAGATGTTGTGACATGGTCTGCATCACTCGCTACTGTATTATTTCCACTAACTGCATCATTTGCATTAATAAAAACTGTAGTATCATTTATTGATGTATTGAGATCATCAGGTATGGTATTACGAATTGTTGTAATGTCTCGTTTCGACAAATTATCAATAATCGTGTTTCCTTCAATTCTAATATTATTTAGTTCTCCTCTTAGTGGCATATTATGAATCTTATCTTCATAGTCTCGGCCCTCTTCTAAATCGATAGAACCTTTAATGCGGCCATAAGCATCGGTATTAGTACCATTACTAACAAATAAATTATTATGAATGTTAATACCTGGATCGTTAAGATCAAAATTATGGCCGCTGAATACAGTATTAACTCGTACGCCACTCCAATTGGCATTATCTTTGATAAGGTTATTGGCTACTTCATGACCTTTGCCGCCAAAGATACCAATACCGGCCGCACGCCAGCCTAATTCAACGGTATTATTCAAAAAGTGATTGTTTTCAGCAACATGGGCATTAGTATTCTCATGATGACTTGACCATGTCGCTAAGTTATCATCACCATTGCCACGGATATTGGAATTGATAACGGTGGAATTGCTGGTACCTTGGGCAAAGTTAACACCATCTGCCAAGTTATTGCGAATAGTGGCATTAGAAATAGTCAAACCATCAGTGTAATTTAAAGGTTTGTTTTGAGAATAATCTCCAATCCATACGCCAGCTTCAAAATGTTCGATTTTGATATCGTGAATAGAAGAGCCAGTACCTAAAGTACCGGATATGCCTTTTGTAATTGGCTTTCTCATCATATCTTGAGTTTAGATTTGAATCCATGGAGAGATTACCCAAATCTATATTGTTACTACCAGATACGAAATCAATACCGCCACCACCTTTGACATAATTACCGTTTTTATCATATTCAGCAGCTTCTGTATTCAAAAAATGTAACTTGGTGTGCCATTGCCCTGCACCGGTAATCTTAATACCATCAGGAACATAAAGAGAAATCGGTCGTGAAAAATCAAATTGGCCTTCGGGGATATAAACAGTTTTATATTCTGTATTTTTTGCGGCTTCTACTGCCTTCATAAATGCCTGGTAATCATCCGAGCCGTCATTGGCAATTGCGCCGAAATCAGTAATGCTGACACTATTTTCAGGTTGTTTAATGGCATCCTGTGCTTTTTCCAAATCAACCAAGTCAATGCCTACGGGTGTGCTGTCGAGATTAGTGATGGTAACTGTATCTCCTTTATTGATATGGGCATCTTTAAATAATTGACTGACTTCGTCAAATTGGAAGCGGGCAAGCCTATCTGCCGCGGGTGTATCATGAACTTTAATATCGCCATCCGGATGATATTTGTAGTTATCCAAATATTGCCAGTTGGATTTGGAAGATAAATCCAAAGTACCGATCACTGTATTATTGACTTTGACTTCTACTTTACCGCTTTCACCGTCAGGAACGGTATAACGGATGGTTACAGCATTGGCATCTGCTTGTGCAATAAATGACACAGATGCATTAGTTGGCAAATCAACATATGCCTGACCGCTTGCTTCACGGGCAGTTGCGCGTTCTGCTTCTTTAGAAGAAGAGTGGCTCTCAAAAATACCGTTCTTCAACTTGCCTTGTTCTGCCTCGTAAGTCGTGTAGGCAAGTTTTGCACCATATTGGGAAGCGTTTGGTACTACAGTTTTAAGGTCTACCATTTGATATATTCCTTCAAAAATATTGTATTTTTAAATTAATCTCGATATAAGCTCCTATTAGTCATAAAATTAGCATAAAAGTTCAGTAATCTATTATTAAGTTTGATAAAGAAAAATGCCGTCTGAAAAACATAAAGATTTTCAGACAGCATTTCAATACCTTAATAGCTTATCAATATGAGCTTAAACTAAGCCCTTTTCTCCAGATAGCTTTCTCAATCGCCCGTTTTATGTCCACCTTTGTCATCTAATCTGATAAATTATGTGGGTATCTACTACGCGTTAACTTACATTTAGGCTACCTGAAACCTTGACTTACTGCGACTTATTCTTCTGCCATGCTTGGTATGAACGAATGGCTAAAATCAGGCAGGCAATCCAAATTATGCCTAAAAAGCCCCAAACACCGGTTGCGCCAAACTCATTAAATAACCAAGCCACTGCTCGGCCTTTGCGAGAAGCATGTTCAGTGTCGACAACATTTACAGCGTCTCCAAGCGTAATGTACCAGCCCAGTATAGGCAACACGATTAGCGCAAGCAGGTTTTGTAGTAGTTTTTAAGATGTGCATTCATATTGTTTCCTTACAAAACTCCTTTTTTCTCCAGATAGCTTTCGTAATCGCCCAAGTAGTGTTCATATCCGCCTTTGCCATCCAATTCAATGATTTGGGTAGCCAGCGAAGATACAAACTGACGGTCATGTGATACGAAAATCAGCGTGCCGTTGTATTTTTCCAGCGCCATGTTCAAGGATTCAATGCTTTCCATGTCCATGTGGTTGGTCGGTTCGTCCATGACTAAAACATTGGGTTTCAACAGCAACAGTTTGCCGTAAAGCATACGGCCTTTTTCACCGCCGGAGAGAACCTTCACTTTTTTCACGACATCGTTGCTGCCGAAGAGCAAGCGGCCCAAAGTGCCGCGGATGACTTGTTCGTCATCGCCTTCCTGACCCCATTGGCGCATCCATTCAGTCAAATCCATATCGACGTCGAAGTCGTTTTCATGGTCTTGCGGATAGTAGCCGACACTGGCTTTTTCCGCCCATTTGATGGTGCCTTCGTCCGGCAACAGACCGTCTGAATATTCGGGGTTGTACGCACCGGCCAAGAGTTTCAGTAAGGTAGATTTACCTGCGCCGTTCGGGCCGATGATGGCAAGGCGTTGACCGGCCTCAAGGATGAAGTTCAGGTTTTTAAACAACTGGGTTTCAAAACGTTTGGCCAGTTTTTCAACTTCCACTGCCTGACGGTGCAACTTGGCTTTTTCGTCGGCTTCAAAACGGATATACGGGTTTTGACGGGTAGAAGGTTTGACTTCGACCATTTCCGATTTGATTTTGTCTGCCTGCTTTAGACGGCTGGTTGCCTGACGGGCTTTGGATTTGTTGGCAGAGAAGCGGGCAACGAACTCTTGCAGCTCTTGCAGTTTCTCTTTGGCTTTGGCGTTGTCTTTCAGGGCGCGCTCACGCGATTGGGCAGAAGCGAGCATGTAGTCGTCGTAGTTGCCCGGATAGATGGTGATGGTGTTGTAGTCCAAATCCGCCATGTGGGTGCAGACTTCGTTCAAAAAGTGACGGTCGTGCGAGATGATGATCATGGTGGAGTCGTATTGGTTCAACACGCCTTCCAGCCAACGGATGGTATTAATGTCCAAGTTATTGGTCGGTTCATCCAAGAGCAATACGTCTGGTTTGGAGAACAGGGCTTGCGCCAGCAATACGCGCAGTTTGAAGCCTGGGGCAACTTCTGCCATGGTCGCATTGTGCAAATCTTCGGAAATGCCCACGCCGCTCAACAATTCGGCAGCGCGTGCTTCGGCGGTGTAGCCGTCGTATTCGGCGAACTTGGCTTCCAGTTCGGCGGCTTTCATGTAGTCGTCTTCGGTGGCTTCGGGATTGGCGTAAATCGCATCACGCTCGGTCATCGCCGCCCACATTTCGGTATGCCCCATCATCACTACGTCCAACACGCGCATGTCTTCGTAGGCAAACTGGTCTTGGCGCAATTTACCCAAACGCACTCCGTTTTCAATCGCTACTTCGCCGGCAGTCTGTTCCAAATCGCCGCCGAGGATTTTCATGAAGGTGGATTTGCCTGAACCGTTGGCGCCGATCAAGCCGTAACGGTTGCCTTCGCCGAATTTGACGGATACGTTTTCAAACAGCGGCTTTGCGCCGAACTGCATGGTGATGCCGTTGGTAGAAATCATTATTCGTAAAACCTTTATAAATAGAATGTTATAATCGGACGCGATTGTAGCATATTTTTGCAAAGACCTCAGGATTGAGGCCATGGCAAATGTGTCCAATACCCGATACAAGATGAAAATAGACAACGCTTCACACAAAAATGCGTTGTAGGTAGCATTTCAGGCCGTCTGAAACGGAGAAACGATATGGAGACGCACAAAATCTATTACGCCGTGATTATTTTGGTATGCGCCGCTTCCATGCTGCTCAGCCCGTTTTTCTATATCCGCCGCACGCGCTCAGGCGCTGAATTGCGGCGCGCACCCAGACAGTGGAAACCCATCCTCTTCGCCAACATCATCATGATTGCGGCTTTGTTTGTTTGGTGGAAATGGTTTTAAGGAAAAATAAAAAATGAACAAAATCTGGATCAGCACATTACTGCTCACTTTGACAACTGCGGTTTCCGCCGCGCCTATTTTTGAATGTACCGATTCTGCCGGCCGCAAAGTCTATACCCAAGCCGGCGGCAAAAACTGCAAAGCCAGCAATATCGGCAAACCGTCCGTATATACTTCTGCGCCTGTTTCAACACCGGCAACATCGATTTCCCCAAGCAAAACCGAGCAAGCGGAAGAAGCTGTCGCCCCGGTCAATCCGGCTGACGTCGGCGCAGCCAAGCGTGCTTTAGATACTGCCAAGAAAAATTTGGAAGAAGGCAAAAAAGTGCGTTATGGCAATGAACGCAACTATGCCCGCTATCTCGAACGGATCAACGGTTTGGAAAAAGCCGTCCGCTCGGCTCAGGAAAACTATGATGCGGCGCAACGCCAGCCCGCACCTCAAGATCCTGTTGCCTATTGATTACTTACCACACCAGCAAGGCCGTCTGAAATTTGATGTTCAGACGGCCTTTTCATCTTTTCAATATAACAAAATCGTCTTTATACCAAACAAAGCATTCTTTCCAGTTTTCAGACGGCCTTGTTAAAGTAAGCGTGTATTAAATTCTGACGGTTGCCATTATGTTGTTACTCAAAAACACCCTCTGTATTGCCGGGTTTCAAGCTCAGTCTGGGTTTGACGGTTTTGTGCCTGTCGCTTTTTGGTGGTTTTGCCGTTTGCAATGATGGCGGCCAAAGCGGCGGAAATCGGCTGGAGCGGATTTTTGGAACACAATTACCGAACCCAATGTCTTGGCGGCCGTCTGGCTAAGCTTTGCGGATGTCGTTTTTATGCGATGTTGACCAATATCGTGTTCGGCACGTTGGTCGCCTGGGTATTGGTGCGCTATGAATTTCCGGGCAAAAGGATTGGTAAACGCTTTGGTCGATTTGCCGTTTGCGCTGCCGACGGCGGTAACAGGCATTGCGTTGGCAACCCTGTATGCGCCCAATGGCTGGATAGGCCATTTTTTCGAGCCTTTGGGTATCAAAATCGCCTTTACACCCATCGGCATCTGGATTGCGCTGATTGTCGTCAGCCTGCCCTTTATCGTCCGCGCCGTGCAGCCGGTATTGGAAGAATTGTCGGGCGAGTATGAAGAAGCGGCGGCAACTTTGGGCGCAAGCCGCTGGACTACGTTCCGCCGCGTCCTTTTGCCTGAAATCACACCGGCTCTGTTGACCGGCGCAGGCATGATGTTTGCCCGCTCTACCGGCGAATACGGCTCGGTCATTTTTATCGCAGGCAATATTCCGATGGTGTCTGAAATCCTGCCCTTGATTATTACCGGCAAACTGGAGCAATACGATGCTCAGGGCGCGTCAGCCGTTGCTCTGTTTATGCTGATGATTTCATTTGTCATCCTGCTGATTTTGAACATCATGCAATGGACTTTGAGCCGCCGCGCCGGAGCGAAGGTTTAACAAACAGCAGGCCGTCTGAAACATCAAGCAAACCGTCTGAAACATCAAGCAAACATTTTTCAGACGGCCTAAACGGATACAAGAATAAATCGAGACTTCACTAACATGAAAACCCATTCTACCAATCCAAACCTGAGCGAACCGCGTTGGCTACGCGTATTGCTGACTGCTATCGCCGTGGGCTTTCTGCTGCTGATGCTGGTCGTGCCTTTGGTTGCCGTATTCTACGAGGCCTTAAAAGGCGGTTGGGATTTGTACCTGCAATCCTTGAGCGATCCCGAAGCATGGTCTGCCATCAAATTAACGCTGATTACCGCGCTGATTGTCGTCCCCGTCAATGCCGTATTGGGCGTGGCAATGGCGTGGCTGCTGACCCGTTTTGACTTTCGCGGCAAGCAGTTGCTGACTACCCTGCTCGATTTGCCGTTTTCCGTGTCGCCCGTGGTGGCCGGTTTGATGTTCGTCTTATTGTTTGGGGCGCACACAGTATTGGGCGGCTGGCTGGAAGCGCAAGGCATACAGATTATCTTCGCCATCCCCGGCATTATTCTGGCGACGCTGTTCGTTACCTTCCCCTTTGTCGCGCGCGAAATCATTCCTTTAATGCAGGCGCAGGGCGACAGCGAAGAACAAGCCGCGCTGATACTCGGCGCAAGCGGCTGGCAGATGTTTTGGCGCGTTACCCTGCCCAACATCAAATGGGCGCTGCTCTATGGCATCATCCTCACCAACGCCCGTGCGATGGGCGAGTTCGGCGCGGTCAGCGTGGTATCGGGGCATATCCGCGGCGAAACCAACACCATCCCGCTTTTGGTCGAAATCTTCTACAACGAATACAACTTTACCGGCGCATTCGCCCTCTCCGGCGTATTGGCACTTTTTAGCCTTGGCCACCTTGCTGGTGCAAAACATCATCACCAAATTACAAGATAAAAAACTCGCCGCCGCCGAAAGGAACGCAGCATGAGCATTACTATTCAAAATCTAAACAAACACTTCGGAGCGTTCCACGCGCTGAAAAACATCAACCTCAATGTCCCCACCGGCAAACTCGTTTCCCTGCTCGGCCCTTCAGGCTGCGGCAAAACCACGCTCCTGCGCATTATCGCCGGACTGGAAAACGCCGACGGCGGCCAAATTCTCTTTGACGGCCAAGACGTAACCGCCAAGCATGTGCGCGAGCGCAAAGTCGGCTTTGTATTCCAACACTACGCCCTCTTCCGCCACATGAACGTGTTTGATAACGTCGCCTTCGGTTTGACCGTATTGCCCAAGTCCGAACGCCCGTCCAAAGAACAAATCCGCGCCAAAGTCGAAGAATTGCTCAAACTCGTGCAGCTCTCCCACCTCGCCAAATCCTATCCGCACCAGCTCTCCGGCGGCCAACGCCAACGCATCGCCCTCGCCCGTGCGCTTGCGGTCGAACCGAAACTCCTGCTCCTGGACGAACCCTTCGGCGCGCTGGATGCCAAAGTGCGCAAAGAATTGCGTACCTGGCTGCGCGACATCCATCACAACCTAGGCGTAACCAGCATTTTGAGTGACACACGACCAAGAAGAAGCCCTCGAAGTTTCCGACGAAATTGTCGTCATGAACCACGGTAAAATCGAACAAACCGGCAGCGCCGAAGCCATTTACCGCAAGCCTGAAAACGCCTTCGTTACCGAGTTTCTCGGAGAAACCGACGCATTTGAAGGACGCATCGAAAAAGGCATTTGGCATTACCACGGTTTCGAATGGAAATTGGATGCGCAATACAAATGGCAGGAGCAAACCGCCATCGGCTATATCCGTCCGCACGAATGGCAGCTTGCCGCCGAAAACGAAACCCCGATGATCCGCGCCGAAATCGAAAAAATTCACGCCGTCGGCGCATTGACGCATATTCTGGTGAAACACGACAAACAGGACGTGCATATCACGCTGGCAGGCAGCGATGCCGCGCGTTACCAAATCGCCGAAGGTAAAGAATTGAAGCTGATTCCGAAACAGGTTTATGTCTTTTCTCAAAACGAGCTGATTGAATATTCGATTTGAGACCAAATCATAAGGCCGTCTGAAAATCTGCTTTCAGACGGCCTTTCATCTTAATTTAAACCTGCCAATCAATCGGCTTTAAACCATTTGCCTGCAAATAAGCGTTTGCCTGTGAAAAATGTTTGCAGCCGAAAAAGCCGCGATACGCCGACAAGGGCGAAGGATGCGGCGCGGTCAGCACCAAATGACGGTTGCGGTCGATAAACGCGCCTTTCTTCTGCGCATGGCTGCCCCACAGCATAAAGACCAAATGCTCGCGTTCCTTATCCAATTGTCGGATGACTTCATCGGTAAACGCCTCCCAACCGAAGGTCGCATGAGAATGCGCCACACCGGCACGGACAGTCAACACCGTGTTCAACAGCAACACGCCCTGTTCCGCCCAATGCTGCAAATAGCCGTGTTGCGGAATCTGAAAGCCCTCAATATCCGTCGCCAGCTCTTTATAAATATTAACCAGCGACGGCGGCACCGCAATTTCGGGTTGCACGGAAAATGCCAAACCATGCGCCTGCCCCGCACCGTGATACGGGTCTTGTCCCAAAAATCACGACCTTTACACGTCCAAACTCTGTCGTCCGAAAGGCATTGAATACATCGCGCTCAGGCGGATAAACGGTTATCCCCGCCTGCCTTTCGTGGCGAACCTTCTCCAAAATCGTTTGAAAATACGCCTTTTCTTTTTCCGCACCAATCGCCTCGTGCCAAGTCTGCATTGTTTGCCGCTCCTTATTTGAATAGACTTATTATAACTGAAATAATTTTTCGGCCTTAGCCTTTTCATTTTAAGCCATCGCCATTATGATAAGGATTATCAAAAGATTATTAAAAGGATATGCCGCATGACGATATGGTTTGTTGCCGCCGCCGTTGTTCTGATTGTCGAATTGTTTATCGGAACGGTTTATCTTTTGGTGGTCAGCGTAGCGCTGGTCGCTGCCGGAATCATGTACGGATTAAGCGGTCACTTTTCTGCCGCTGTTTTGACCGCGGCTATCATCAGCGCACTCGGTATCTGGCTGGTACACGGCCGTCTGAAAAATCAGTTGGCTCCCCAAGCGCTCAACGATGATTTGGATATTGGGCAAAACGTCCGCATCATACGCCACCTACATGACAATATTTACGAAGTCGCCTACCGCGGTACACACTGGCAGGCACAAGCCGAACGGCCTCAAGATACTTTTCAGACGGCCTCAAGCGCAGTCATTACCGCCAAAAACGGCAATCTGCTGATTATCCGCACACTCTCCCAACCATCATCATAAGGAAACATTATGGAATTTCTGCTCAGTCTCCCCGTCCTCATCCTCATCGTCGTTGTTGTTTTTGGTTTCAAATCCTTTATCGTTGTACCGCAACAGGAAGTTTATGTGGTCGAACGATTGGGCCGTTTTCACAAAGCGCTGACCGCAGGCCTGAACATTCTTATCCCATTTATCGACCGTGTCGCCTATCGTCACTCGCTGAAAGAAGTTCCTTTGGATGTTCCCAGCCAAGTCTGTATCACCCGCGACAACACTCAGCTGACTGTGGACGGCATTATCTACTTCCAAGTTACCGATCCTAAACTCGCTTCATATGGTTCCAGCAACTACATCATGGCGATTACCCAGCTTGCACAGACAACTTTGCGCTCTGTCATCGGCCGCATGGAATTGGATAAAACCTTTGAAGAACGCGACGAAATCAACAGCATTGTTGTTGCTGCTTTAGACGAAGCGGCAGGCGCTTGGGGCGTGAAAGTCTTGCGTTACGAAATCAAAGACTTGGTTCCGCCGCAAGAAATCCTCCGCTCAATGCAGGCGCAAATTACAGCCGAACGTGAAAAACGCGCGCGCATTGCCGAATCCGAAGGTCGTAAAATCGAGCAGATCAACCTTGCCAGCGGTCAGCGCGAAGCAGAAATCCAACAATCCGAAGGTGAAGCGCAAGCCGCCATCAACGCGTCAAACGGTGAAAAAATCGCCCGCATCAACCGCGCACAAGGTGAAGCCGAAGCCCTGCGCCTGGTTGCAGAAGCCAACGCCGACGCCATCCGCAAAATTGCCGAGGCTGTCCGCTCAGAGGGCGGCGCTGAAGCCGTTAACCTGAAAGTTGCCGAGCAATACGTTGCCGCCTTCAGCAATTTGGCTAAAGAAAGCAACACGCTGATTATGCCTGCCAACGTTGCCGACATCGGCAGCTTGGTCTCCGCCGGTTTGAAAATCATCGACGGCAACAAGCCTAAAGCGTCATAATAGCGTTCTGACTCAGGCCGTCTGAAAACCCAATACGGCTTTTCAGACGGCCTTTTTATATCATTCGATTTTTATATGAATACACAAACCATCAAAACCTATCTTGTCGGCGGCGCCGTCCGCGACCATCTTTTAGGCCTGCCCGTCAAAGACCGCGATTGGGTAGTCGTCGGTGCAGATGCGCAAACCATGTTGGCTCAAGGCTATCAACCCGTCGGCAAGGATTTCCCCGTCTTTCTCCATCCTGAGAGCCACGAAGAATACGCCCTCGCCCGTACCGAGCGCAAAACCGCCAAAGGCTATGCCGGATTCAGCTTTCACGCCGATAAAGACGTTACGCTGGAACAAGACCTGATGCGCCGCGACCTGACCATCAATGCCATGGCTCAGGATTCAGACGGCACGATCATCGACCCTTTTGGCGGACAACAAGACTTGGCAGCCGGCATCCTGCGCCACGTTTCGCCTGCCTTTGCCGAAGACCCCGTACGGATTTTGCGTATTGCCCGTTTTGCCGCGCGTTATGGTTTTCAAATTGCCGATGAAACCATGTCGCTGATGCGGAAAATGGTAGAAAACGGCGAAGCGGACGCTTTAGTCGCCGAACGCGTCTGGCAGGAATTGGCCAAAGGCTTGATGGAAAAAAATCCGCGCCGAATGATTGAAGTTTTGCGCGAATGCGGCGCACTCAAAGTTTTACTACCCGAAGTCGATGCCCTTTTCGGCGTACCGCAACGCGCCGACTATCATCCCGAAATCGACAGCGGTATTCATACGCTGATGGTTTGCACAACGAGCCGCAGAAATGAACTTGTCTCTCGCCGAACGCTATGCCGCCTTATTGCACGACTTGGGCAAGGCAAAAACACCGGCCGATATACTGCCGAAACACTACGGACACGACGTCAACGGCGTCGAACCCGTCCGCGAAGTCAATCAACGCCTGCGCGCGCCCAAACACTGCGCCGAGCTTGCCGAACTCGTCTGCCGTTGGCACATCATGCTCCATCAAGTCGGGCAGTTCAAAAGCAAAACCATTTTGAATGTTTTGAAAAAAACCGATGCATTCCGCCGCCCCGAACGTTTTCAGACGGCCTTAAACGTCTGCGTGGCCGACAAACAAGGCCGTCTGAACCTTGAAGACGCCCCCTATCCGCAGCGTGAACACTGGCTGGCCTTACTTGAAGCCGCCAACCAAGTAGATGCAGGCAAAATTGCCGCCGAGTGCCGCGCACAAGGGAAAGCCCATTTAATTGCCGAACAAATCGATCATGCCCGCTTAGCGCAAATTAGGCCGCTGCAAAAAGCGTATCAGGCAGACAAAGTAGGAAGCTATTGATGACATCTTCGCGTTATAAAATCGAGCGCATGCCCGACGGCATTGCCGTATCTGCACGTGTTGTACATGACTTGCAGGAAATCGGTTTTACCGCGGTATTTCTTATATTTTCCTTTGCTCTTACATGCATCGCGCCGTTTTACCTTGAAGAGCATTATTTCACTGATCCAATAATAATTCTTATCCATGTACTTTTTACTTTCTACCTAGTCGGCTCACTGGTTTACAGCCTTCTTTGGCAACTTTTCGGACGTGAAAACATCAAGATCCGTAACCATACGCTGTCTCATGGTTATACCTTGTTCTCCATTGGGCGTTGGCGTAGTTTCCCGTTGTCAGAAATCTCCGAATGGCATTCTCGTGACCATATTCCCAAAGCTCCTATTGCACAAGGAAGGAAACAGAGGTTGCCAAACGAAAACCTATACCAAAATGGTATGAAACGAAAAATTCACAATATCCCCAATATTTTACGTATCCAAAAATGTGTACAAGGTGCATGGTCTTTCGATTATCAGGGAAAAACCATACGTATCGGCGATTTTTTTGATAGCCGCGATTTTCAGGCAGTCAATATTGAATTGAACAGATTTATCCCCACATTCGCCAAAGCCCGTCAACTTAAAGACGCCCTTTGAAACAGCCGACACGATATCCGCTATAATCCGCACCTTAACCATCTTATTTCAACAATAAAATCATGACTATCCAGACCGATTTACTTCACGAGAAAATCAGCAATGAAGATTATCAACGCCTCATTGTCAAACACAGCGAATCTTTCAGCGACGGTGAAATCTGCCTATTGAATGAGATTTTGGAAAAATTTGAATTTGATGTCGTACAGGAACAAGCATTAGCGCAAGCTGTGATGCAGCAGGTGCGCTTCGATCCAACGACTACCATATCGACAGCGACGATGAAGACACAACCGGCATCTGTCCGCACTGCATCAATCCGCCCATGCCACCCCTACGCGATTATTTGGTTTGGCGCGAAACACGCGGCTGAGAATTTTCCTAATCAATTTTGATAAGTTACTAACCACTCGCTATCGAACAAGGCCGTCTGAACAGGTGTCATCGTTACATTTGTTCAGACGGCCTTTTGTAAATAAATGTTCATGACTAGGATAAATCAGTATAATCTGCGCCGTTTAAATTTTCTTCGGAGCTTTTATGAATCAGCTTAAAACGGCGGTAGCCGGTGCGCAGATTTTGTTTGTCGCATTCGGTGCCATGGTGCTTGTGCCGCTTCTGACGGGACTGAACCCGGCTTTGGCATTATTGGGCGCAGGCTTGGGCACCTTGTTGTTCCAATTGGTTACCAAACGTAAAGTGCCGATTTTCCTCGGCTCTTCTTTTGCCTTTATTGCACCGATTATCTACTCCATCGGCGAATGGGGCCTGCCTTCTACCATGTTCGGTCTGTTTGCAGCCGGTTTCATGTACTTTGTCTTTGCCGCGTTGATCAGATGGCGCGGTCTGGATGCGGTACACAAGCTGTTGCCGCCCGTGGTTATCGGTCCGGTGATTATGGTAATCGGTTTGTCCGTGGCCGCTGCAGCCAGTAGCATGGCCATGGGTCAGGCAGATGGAAAACAGGTCATCGACTATATCGACTCGCTGATTCTCTCCGGCTTTACCTTTGCGGTAACCGTCATTGTTTCTGTCTTCGGCAGCAAAATGATGAAGCTGATTCCGATTCTGATCGGCGTGGCTTCCGGCTATGTGTTGGCTTTGATCATGGGCTTGGTCGATACCAGTGCCATCATCAACGCTCCTTGGTTTGCCGTCCCTCATTTTGAAACGCCTCAAGTCAACTGGCAGGCTGCCTTGTTTATGTTGCCCGTTGCCATCGCCCCGGCCATCGAACACATCGGCGGCATTATGGCCATTGGTAATGTGACCGGCAAAAACTACACCAAAGACCCTGGCTTAGACAAAACCCTTGCCGGCGACGGCTTGGGCGTGTGCGTAGCCGGTTTGATTGGCGGTCCTCCTGTCACCACTTACGGCGAAGTGACCGGCGCGGTGATGATTACCAAAAACAGCAACCCCGTTATCATGACTTGGGCGGCAATTTTTGCGATTTTCATGGCATTTTTCGGTAAGTTCAACGCGTTTTTGGCTTCGATTCCTATGCCGGTTATGGGCGGCATTATGTTGCTGCTGTTCGGTACAATCGCCTCTTTGGGCATCAAAACATTGATTGATGCGAAAGTCGATTTGATGCAGCCGAAAAATCTGGTTATCGTCAGCTCCGTATTGACAACCGGTATCGGCGGCATGATTATCAAAGTAGGTACTTTGAGCTTCGCCGGTGTAGGTTTGTGCGCCGTATTGGCGATTATCCTGAACTGCGTTTTGCCCAATACAAAATCAGAAGAAGCATAAATAGCTGGTTCATAAACTCAAAGGCCGTCTGAAAATGAGATTTCAGACGGCCTTTTTATTACGCTTTTATACAATGAAAAATGCTGGAGACTTAACCATCTCCGGCATTTTTGAATAAGGTGGCGAGCCGAACCCCCGGCACTGGCTCATCAGAGTGGGCTGCTGGCTTCCGCCCCTGACCCGGTGTTCCGAATTACCATGCGGGGAGACCCGCCATAGAAGAAACGCATTATAGCGGTTTTACAGAAAAACTCAAGCGATAAAAATCTCTCAGGCCGTCTAAAAAACCATTTACACGACAAGATTGTAAACAATATCGCCCAATTGCAAATCATTCCTATTGAAATGTTTATTGTCTTTTCCGTTGAAAAATATCGAAAATTACACTACATTAACACTTTACGCCATCAAGAAGAAATTGCATTTTTCAGACGGCCTTTAATATAAAAAACATTACATCCATCAACGGAACACGACCATGACCACGACTACTGCCCCTCAGCGTATTCGAGAAATTCCCTATAACTATACTTCTTATACCGACCGCGAAATCGTCATCCGACTGTTGGGCAACGAAGCGTGGCAAATCCTGCAAGACCTGCGCGGTCAACGCAAAAACAGGACGTTCGGCACGAATGCTGTTTGAAGTATTGGGCGATATTTGGGTGGTCGTGCGCAATCCGTATCTGGTCGATGATTTGCTGGAGCACCCAAAACGCCGCGCCGCGCTGGTGCGGGAAATGCGCCACCGCTTAAATGAAATCCGCAAGCGCCGTGACAACAATCAGCAAGTAGATGTCTTGGTTGCCGCAGCAGAAAAAGCAGTCGAGCATTTTGATAGCAGTTTTGATGAAACCAGCCAAAAACGCCATCAGATTTTGGAACGCTTAAGCAAAATCACCAAGCCGCACAATATCATGTTTGACGGATTGGCTCGCGTAACGCACGTTACCGATGCAACCGACTGGCGCGTGGAGTATCCATTTGTCGTCGTCAATCCTGATACCGAGGCAGAAATTGCGCCTTTGGTGCGCGCCTTAATCGAATTGGACTTGGTTATTATCCCGCGTGGCGGCGGTACGGGTTATACCGGTGGCGCAGTACCTTTTGGACGCAAACAGCGCAGTCATCAATACCGAAAAACTCGACAAACATCGCGGCGTCGAATACGTTGAGCTGGCAGGCTTGGACGGCAGACATCCGATTATCCATTGCGGCGCAGGCGTAGTAACCCGCCGAGTAGAAGAAACCGCACATCAGGCAGGGTTTGGTGTTCGCCGTTGATCCGACCTCTGCCGATGCATCTTGCGTGGGCGGTAATGTGGCGATGAATGCAGGCGGTAAAAAAAGCCGTACTGTGGGGTACAGCCTTGGACAACCTCGCCTACTGGAACATGGTCAACCCTCAAGGCGAATGGTTGCGTATCGAGCGCGTGCGCCACAATTTCGGCAAAATCCACGACGAAGAAACCGCCGTGTTCGACGTTCACACGCTGGATTCAGACGGCCTCAATATCGTTAAAACCGAACGCTTGGAAATCCCTCACCACAATTCCGCAAAGTCGGTTTGGGCAAAGACGTTACCGACAAATTCTTGAGCGGCCTGCCCGGCGTGCAGAAAGAAGGCACGGACGGCATCATTACCAGCGTCGCCTTCGTGTTGCACAAAATGCCGAAATACACGCGCACCGTGTGTATGGAGTTTTTCGGCACGGTCGCCACTGCCACACCATCTATTGTCGAAATTCGCAACTTTTTGCTTGCCCATGAAAGCGTACGACTGGCGGGTTTGGAACATTTAGACTGGCGTTACGTCCGTGCCGTCGGTTATGCCACCAAAGCGGCGGGCAAAGGCCGACCTAAAATGGTCTTGCTGGCAGACGTGGTTTCCGACGATGAAGCCGCCGTGCAGGCAGCCGCCGAACACATCTGCGAACTCGCCCGCGCCCGCGACGGCGAAGGCTTTATCGCCATATCTCCCGAAGCCCGCAAAACCTTCTGGCTCGACCGCAGCCGCACCGCCGCCATCGCCAAACACACCAATGCCTTTAAAATCAACGAAGACGTAGTAATCCCACTCGAAAGACTCGGCGAGTATTCAGACGGCATCGAACGCATCAACATTGAGCTTTCCATCCAAAACAAACTCAAACTCTGTGCCGCCTTGGAGCAATATCTGTCCGGCAAACTCCCCATCGACAAAATGGGAACAGACCTGCCAACCGCCGAACTGTTGGGCGAACGCGGCAAACACGCCCTTGCCCACGTTTCCGCTGTCAAAGCGCGTTGGGAATGGTTGCTTGATAACTAGATGCGCCCTTGCCGACTATAAGGCACGCTATGGCGCAGCCGTCCACGCCGCGCCCGAAGCCAAAGACAATGAAAGCTGCTTTATTGCCTTCCGCGATTTCCGCCTGCGCGTGTCTGTCAAAGACGACGTAATGAAACCGCTCACCGAAATCTTCAGCGGCAAAACCGACACCAAAATCATCGAAGGCTTGGGCAAAATTCATGCCAAGACTGTACGCGGCAGAGTCTTCGTTGCGTTGCATATGCACGCCGGTGACGGCAACGTCCACACCAACATCCCTGTCAATTCAGACGATGCCGAAATGCTTCAGACGGCCTACCGTTCGGTCGAACGCATCATGAAAATCGCCCGTTCGCTCGGTGGCGTAATTTCCGGCGAACACGGCATCGGCATTACCAAGCTCGAATTTTTGACCGATGAAGATTTACAACCGTTTTGGAACTACAAAAACCAAGTCGATCCCAAACACACCTTCAACCGTCACAAACTGATGAAAGGCTCGGACCTACGCAACGCCTATACGCCGTCCTTCGAGCTTTTGGGGGCGGAATCTCTGATTATGGAAAAATCAGACCTCGGCACCATCGCCGATTCCGTCAAAGACTGTCTGCGTTGCGGCAAATGCAAACCCGTTTGCTCTACCCATGTTCCGCGCGCCAATCTGCTGTACAGCCCGCGCAACAAAATCCTCGGCGTGGGGCTCTTGACCGAAGCCTTCTTATACGAAGAACAAACCCGCCGCGGCGTTTCCATCAAACACTTTGAAGAACTCATGGACATCGGCGACCACTGCACCGTATGCCACCGCTGCGTTAAACCTTGCCCTGTCAATATCGACTTCGGCGACGTTACCGTAGCCGTCCGCAACTACCTTGCCGATTCCGGCCACAAACGATTTGCGCCTGCGGCTTCAATGGGCATGGCATTTTTGAACGCCACAGGCCCGAAAACCATCAAAGCCCTTCGTGCCGCCATGATACAGACCGGCTTCCCTGCGCAAAACTTTGCCTACAAAATCGGCAAGCTTCTTCCGATCGGCACTAAAAAACAAAAAGCCGAACCGAAAGCCACCGTTGGTACCGCCTCAATCAAAGAACAGGTTATCCACTTCATCAACCGTCCTTTGCCGAAAAGCGTGCCTGCCAAAACTCCGCGCTCCATGCTGGGCATAGAAGACGACAAGAGCATCCCCATCATCCGTAATCCGGCTGCGCCGGAAGATGCCGAAGCCGTGTTCTACTTCCCAGGTTGTGGCTCTGAGCGTCTGTTCAGCCAAATCGGACTCGCCGTTCAAGCCATGCTTTGGCATGTCGGCGTACAAACCGTCCTGCCGCCGGGCTATATGTGTTGCGGCTATCCGCAAGACGCAGGCGGCAATAAGGCTAAAGCCGAAGAAATGAGCACCAACAACCGCGTGGCTTTCCACCGTATGGCGAACACCCTCAACTACCTCGACATCAAAACCGTTGTCGTCAGTTGCGGCACCTGCTACGACCAGCTCGAAAAATACCGCTTCGAAGAAATCTTCCCCGGCTGCCGTATCATCGACATTCACGAGTACCTGCTTGAAAAAGGAGTGCAACTGAACGGCGTACAAGGTCAGCAATACCTCTACCACGACCCTTGCCATACCCCGATTAAAAACCATGAATGCCACCCAAATGGCAAGCAGCCTGATGGGACAAAAAGTCGTCTTAAGCGACCGCTGTTGCGGCGAGTCCGGTATGTTTGCCGTCAAACGACCAGACATTGCCACTCAGGTCAAGTTCCGCAAACAAGAGGAAATTGAGAAAAACCTCAAAGAGCTGCCGCAGGGCGAACCCGTCAAAATGCTCACCTCCTGCCCAGCCTGCCTGCAAGGCCTGAGCCGCTATGCCGACGACAACAATATGCCTGCCGACTACATCGTCATCGAAATGGCGAAACACATCCTCGGCGAAAACTGGCTGGATGAGTTTGTGAAAAAGCCAATAACGGCGGTGTAGAAAAAGTATTGCTCTAAGGACTTAGACAAAACTTTTGGATGTAATAAAGGCCGTCTGAAAATCTTTCAGACGGCCTTTTTATTCAAAATAATCAAAATACAATAATCAAATCAAATGCCTTTACAAATAGCGATGCTACACCAGCAGTATTTGATCAAAAATAAAACCCCGAAGCCTTTTATTCCTCAGGTTTTATTTATCAAGCCTTATGCTTTTTCTTTCTGGAGTTTCTCTACCATCATTTGATGCAGCGTTTTCTTAGCCGGTTTCATCGGAACACGGTTATCCGTCCAACCCAGCTGCTTGCTAGGCGTCAATGCACGGAATTTAGAGGCTGTCCAACCGAATGCACGGTAAGCTTTACTGCCGCTGAAAATACCGTTAAACGTACGCCATGCCAGTTGTTCGCCGAAAGTATGCGATGCGCCTTGACCACGGATAGGATGCGGAACGGTTTCTGTTGGCGAACGTTGCGCTTCAACACGCAGACGTTGCATTTGTTCGGTAATCGGAATGCGTACCGGGCAAACTTCAACACAGGCGCCACACATGGTACACGCAGTCGGCAGATCGCGTGTCGCATCCAAGCCCAACAAATGCGGAGAGATAATCTCGCCAATCGGGCCGGGATAAGTCGTACCGTAGGCCGCACCACCGATACGGGTATAAACCGGACAGTGGTTCATACACGCACCGCAACGGATACATTGCAAGGTGCGGCGCATTTGATCTTCTGCATAAGCTTGGCTACGGCCGTTATCAAGCAGCACCAAGTGCATTTCTTGAGGGCCGTCCAGCTCTTCGCTACGGCGAGGGCCGGTAATCATATTGAAATAAGTGGTAATGTTCTGACCGATGGCGGAACGCGGCAGCAGACTGTACAAAGGCGGAACATCCGACAGCTTTGCAACCACTTTTTCAATACCGGTAATGGCGATATGCACAGGCGGTACAGTGGTACTCAAGCGGCCGTTGCCTTCGTTTTCGACCAGACACAAAGTGCCTGTTTCCGCAACGGCAAAGTTCACACCGCTCAAACCGACATCGGCAGTGCTGTAAATATCGCGCAAGGCTTTACGCGCAAATCCAGTCAACTGGTCTACGTCGTCTGTTAATGGAGTACCGAGGTTTTGATGGAAAAGCTCGCTCACCTGCTCTTTGGTCTTGTGAATGGCAGGCATCACGATATGGGTTGGTTTCTCGCCAGCCATTTGAACGATAAACTCGCCCAAGTCGCTCTCAACCGCTTTAATGCCTTGGTCTTGCAGATAATGATTCAGCTCAATCTCTTCGCTGACCATAGATTTGCCTTTCACCATTAGCTTACCGTTTTTATCAGTAATGATGTTGTGAATGATTTGGCAGGCTTCGGCAGGTGTTTCCGCCCAGTGGACTTTAACGCCCAACTTGGTCAGGTTTTCTTCCAACTGTTCCAACAATGCAGGCAATTTGGACAACGAACGTTGACGGACATGCTCACACAAGTCACGCAGGCTTTGCAGCTCTTCTTCATCTGTCAAAACGGCTTTGCGCTTGGTCATCAGCATATCCATCGCTGTGCGCAAGCTTTTACGCAGAGGCTTGTCTTGCAAAGAAATCGCGGCGTTTTGCTTGAATGTTTCCGGCTTCATATGGAATTTAATGGTTTGGGAACTCATGCTTTTTCCTCCAAATCGGCAGGGGAAATGTGATCAGGCAGAACGGCCAAAACCACCAAATCGCGCGGGCCGTGTGCACCATAGGCCAAAGTCAATTGAATATCGGCAGTCTTAGACGGGCCGGAAATCAAAATAACGTTGGTAGGCATGCCTTTTTCTACCAGTTTTTCACCTTCAACAGCATTATGGAATTCGTTGTACATCTTGCTGGTGTCAAACAGGCAGAAATGCACAGGCGGAACCAAACTCAGGCTGCGCGGCTCAACAGGGCTGGACTCCAGCATAATCGTACCGGTACGGGCAATACCGCATTTAGAGCCGCTAAAACCAGCCTCAATATCGGTAAAGAATTCGTTTTTCCAGTCGTCGATTTTTCGCTCAAAACCGCGCGGTTCAATATTGGTATCGGCCAAAGCTGCACGAGCCAGCTGACCATGTTCCGTTTCCAATGGAAGCAGAATGTTTTTCAAGCCTTTGCCTTCGGCTGCTTGGCAAAATACTTGCGGCCAGTTGGTTTTAGTAACCCAATAGATTTCAGTTTTGACGGCACGCATGGCAGCCGCCCAATGTTTCAAGCGTTCGACATCGTTTGCCCAAGAAACACCCATTTCACGGTAATAATCGAAAACCGGCGGCTCTTCCATCGGCAAGGCATCAGCTTTTTTCAATTTCGCTAAAATATTTTCGCGCGCGCTCATGCTTTACCTCCGGTACGTTCCAACAGGAAAGATGCAATATGTTTCGGACGTGGCATATTGGGTTCATCTTTGGCAATTTTGCCGCCGATATTCATCATACAGCCGCAATCCGCGCTGATGATTTCAGTTGCACCTGTTTCTTTTAAGGCTGCAACTTTGTCGGTTACCATCGCACCGGAAATATCGGCTTGTTTGACAGAGAATGTACCGCCAAAACCGCAGCATTCACTTTCATGGTCGTGAACGATACGTTCAACATTTTCCATGCCGTCAATCAGCTGCCAGCCTGACAAATGGACATTCATCTCACGACGTGCCGCGCAGGAAGTATGGACAGCCACTTTAACCGGCTCGCCTTTATCTTCAGGTTTGTAACCAATCGCCAGCAGGAAGTGGGTAAATTCAATGATACGATTGGCGCAATCAATGGCTTTTTGTTCGTACTCGGTGCCTTTGAACAAAGTCGGCCAGTGGTGTTTCATCATACCGCCGCAAGAACCAGAAGGTACGACAATCGGCCAATTTTCAGGGAATAAATCCAGTTGCGCTTTGGCAACATCAAAGGCTTCTTTAGGATGGCCTGACGAATAGGCAGGTTGGCCGCAGCAGCTTTGTTCCATCGGATAATGGATACGGATACCCTGTTGTTCAATTAAGGTAATGGCATCCATGCCTGCTTCCGGCATGAAAAGGTCGAGAACGCAAGTACCGAAGAAATAAGCATCGGTTGGCTTGCTGTCGAATACGGTGATTTGTGGTGGTTTGATTGCGCTCATTTTTTTGGAACGGGACAACCCGTTTTCTTGTGTAAAAAAATAAGATGGGTACTTTTAAGTAATTGCTTATAATGGGTCAAGTCTAATTTTTAAAAAATAATATTAAAAAAGCATGACAAACCAGACAAACCCCTTTCCCTTATTAACTTGATAATATAAACAATAACCACTATCAATAAGAAAAACTGATGGATTTATTTTTTTAATGAATGAAAAATCGTACATTCCCTCCCTCTTCAAAACACAATCACTGCCTCTTTATAGAATCTTGATTTACATCAGAAGTCATGAATTTAATCGCTATGACACGTTTTTAGACGAAAACAAGCAATCCACTATGCTGTACATATGTTTCAGACGACCATATTGGAATAAAAAAGATATCTAAGATAATAAAAAATAAAAAGTTTTTCTCACAAACTCAGGCCGTCTGAAAGATAAGTTCGTCAAAAAGGCCACTTTCCGTATGCTCAACCCTACTTTTTAATCAAAATCAAACACTTGAAAAATCATCGTTCCTAACCTTGAAAACCCTTTGCACACTCAAGCACTTCCAGTATCATTGAGACAGTTTCTTGACGCAAAATTACAGTCTTAGCCGCCCACAATCGGCATGGATTTGCAAAAAGAAGTGAAACCAAGCTTCAAAACAATTTCACCTTAACTTCGGAGTAGGCATTATGTTGACCCAGACTCAACAGGTTGATTTGACCTTGCATCACCTTAAAGAACGCACCCTATCGATTTATACCCCCGAACAGCGTGCTAGTATCGAGACATCTGAAGACTGGAAACAGTTTGACAGACGACTTGAGAAACACTTCCCAAAACTGATGCACGAGCTGGACAATGTTTACAATAACAACGAAGCCGTCCTCCCCATGCTGGAGCAACTGATTGCCCAAGCGTGGCAAAGCTATTCCCAACGCAACGCATCTTTAAAAAATATTGATATCGCGCGCGAAAACGATCCTGACTGGATTTTGTCCAACAAACAGGTTGGCGGCGTGTGCTACGTCGATTTGTTCGCAGGCGATCTGCAAGGCTTGAAAGCCAAAATCCCTTATTTCCAAGAGTTGGGCCTAACCTATCTGCACCTGCTGCCCCTGTTTAAATGCCCTGAAGGCAAAAGCGACGGCGGCTATGCAGTCAGTAGCTACCGCGATGTCAATCCAGCACTGGGCACAATAGACGACTTACGCGATGTCATTGCCGCGCTGCACGAAGCAGGTATTTCTGCCGTTGTCGATTTCATCTTTAACCACACTTCTAACGAACACGAATGGGCAAAAGGCTGCGCCGCCGGCAATCCGCTTTTCGACAATTTCTACTATATTTTCCCCGACCGCTGGATGCCCGACCAATACGACCGCACCCTACGTGAAATCTTCCTGACCAACATCCGGGCGGCTTCTCCCAACTGGAAGACGGACGCTGGGTATGGACGACGTTCAACTCCTTCCAATGGGACTTGAATTACAGCAACCCATGGGTATTCCGTGCCATGGCAGGCGAAATGATGTTCCTTGCCAACTTGGGCGTTGATATTCTGCGCATGGATGCCGTTGCCTTTATTTGGAAGCAAATGGGCTCAAGCTGCGAAAACCTGCCTCAAGCCCATGCCCTGATTCGCGCGTTTAACTCTGTAATGCGTATCGCAGCGCCAGCCGTGTTCTTCAAATCCGAAGCCATCGTCCATCCTGACCAAGTTGTCCAATACATCAGCCAAGACGAATGCCAAATCGGCTACAACCCCCTGCAAATGGCATTGTTGTGGAACACCCTCGCCACACGCGAAGTCAACCTGCTCCATCAAGCACTGACCTACCGTCACAACCTGCCCGACCACACAGCATGGGTCAACTACGTCCGCAGCCATGACGACATCGGCTGGACGTTCGCCGACGAAGACGCATCGCAATTCGGCATCCACGGCTACGACCACCGACAATTCCTCAACCGCTTCTTTGTCAACCATTTTGACGGCAGCTTCGCGCGCGGCGTCCCTTTCCAATACAACCCCAACACTGGCGACTGCCGTGTCAGCGGTACAGCCGCAGCATTGGTCGGCTTGGCGCAAAACGATCCATATGCCGTTGAGCGCATCAAACTTTTGTACAGTATCGCTTTGAGTACCGGTGGTCTACCGCTGATTTACCTAGGCGACGAAGTCGGTACGCTCAACGACGACGACTGGTCAAACGACAGCAACAAGAGCGATGACAGCCGCTGGGCACACCGTCCTCGTTACAATGAGGAGTTGTACAACCAACGCCACGACAGCTCGACCACTGCCGGTCAAATCTTCCAAGGTTTGCGCCATATGATTTCCATCCGCCAAAGCAATCCGCGCTTTAATGGCGGCAGATTGGTCACCTTCAACACCAACAACAAACACATCATCGGCTATATGCGCAACAACGCGCTTTTGGCATTCGGCAACTTCAGTGAACATGCGCAAACCATCAGTGCGCACACTCTGCAGGCCATGCCGTTTAAAGCGCACGATTTAATCAGCGGCCAAACCGTTTCTCTGAATCAGGACTTGGTACTGCAACCCTATCAAGTCATGTGGCTTGAAATTGCATAAGCTGAATTTTTTATACATCATTCAAGGCCGTCTGAACAAATCAGCGTTCAGACGGCCTTTTAAGGCATAAGATGTATTTTGTATTTTGGGCAGTTTCGCTTAGAATGCACGCTTTAATACCAAATGACACACTTAAAGTCAGGAGTAAAAATCCATGTTGAAAAAATTCGTACTCGGCAGCATCGCTGCAGTAGTTTTGGCTGCTTGCGGTGGAGAAGGCAGCAACTCAGCTTCTTCTGCTCCGGCACAATCCGGTGCGGCCTCCGGCTCACTGATTGAGCGTATCAACAATAAAGGCACCATCACTGTCGGTACGGAAGGTACTTACGCACCATTTACCTACCACGACAAAGACGGCAAATTGACCGGCTACGATGTCGAAGTAACCCGCGCAGTCGCCGACAAACTGGGCATCAAAGTTGAATTTAAAGAAACACGTTGGGACTCTATGATGGCAGGTTTGAAAGCCGGCCGTTTTGACGTGGTCGCCAACCAAGTCGGCCTGACCAGCCCTGAGCGTCAAGCGACTTTTGACAAATCCGAGCCTTACAGCTGGAGCGGTGCCGTATTGGTTGTACGCAAAGACAGCAACATAAAATCCATCGATGACATCAAAGGCGTGAAAACCGCACAATCCCTGACCAGCAACTATGGCGAAAAAGCCAAAGCGGCAGGAGCTGAACTCGTGCCGGTAGATGGTTTGGCGCAATCTCTGACTCTGATTGAACAAAAACGTGCCGACGCAACCCTGAACGACGAATTGGCAGTATTGGACTACCTGAAAAATAAACCTGATGCTGGTGTAAAAATCGTTTGGTCTGCCCCGGCTGACGAAAAAGTCGGCTCCGGCTTGATTGTCAATAAAGGCAATGATGAAGCATTGGCCAAATTCAGCACAGCCATGGCTGAACTGAAAGCCGACGGCACGCTGAAAAAACTGGGCGAACAATTCTTCGGAAAAGACATCAGTGTTAAATAATTTCCTTGCCTCTCTACCATTTATGACGGAAACACGCGCTGATATGCTCATCAGCGCGTTTTGGCCTATGGTCAAAGCCGGCTTTATAGTATCTCTTCCTCTGGCGATTGCTTCTTTCGTTATCGGTATGATTATTGCTGTAGCCGTTGCTTTGGTAAGAATCATGCCACCTGGTGGAATTCTTCAAAAAATTCTACTTAAAGTGGTTGAATTCTATATTTCTGTCATTCGTGGAACACCGCTTTTAATACAACTAGCAGTGGTCTTCTATGGTCTGCCATCTGTTGGTATTTATATCGACCCGATTCCTGCCGCCATCATCGGCTTTTCGCTCAACGTTGGTGCATACGCTTCCGAAACCATACGCGCGGCAATTTTGTCCGTACCTAAAGGTCAATGGGAAGCTGGTTTCTCCATCGGTATGACCTATATGCAGACATTCCGCCGCATTGTCGCTCCGCAGGCATTCCGCGTTGCCGTACCGCCTTTGAGCAATGAATTTATCGGTTTGTTCAAAAATACCTCACTTGCAGCAGTTGTAACGGTAACTGAATTATTCCAAGTTACTCAACAGATTGCGAATCGCTCCTATGACTATCTACCGGTTTATATCGAAGCCGCATTGGTTTATTGGTGTTTCTGCAAAGTGCTATTTTTGATTCAGGCGCGTTTGGAAAAACGTTTTGACCGTTATGTCGCCAAATAAGGAGTTGTCATGATTAAAATCCGCAATATCCATAAGACCTTTGGCGAAAATACCATTTTGCGCGGCATCGATTTGGATGTGGGCAAAGGACAAGTGGTCGTTATCCTAGGCCCTTCCGGCTCAGGCAAAACCACGTTTTTACGCTGTTTAAACGCTTTGGAAATGCCAGAACAAGGTCAAATCGAGTTTGACAATGCGCAGCCGTTAAGCATCGATTTTTCCAAAAAACCAAGCAAACACGATATTTTGGCACTGCGCCGCAAGTCCGGCATGGTATTCCAACAATACAACCTCTTTCCGCACAAAACTGCGTTGGAAAACGTTATGGAAGGGCCGGTTGCCGTACAAGGCAATCCTGTCGCCAAAGCGCGAGAAGAGGCTGTCAAATTGCTTAAAAAAGTCGGTTTGGGCGATAAGATTGACCTCTACCCCTACCAGCTTTCCGGCGGTCAACAGCAGCGCGTCGGCATTGCCCGAGCATTGGCGATTCAGCCTGAATTGATGCTGTTTGACGAACCGACTTCCGCGCTTGACCCTGAATTGGTGCAAGATGTTTTGGATACCATGAAGGAATTGGCACAAGAGGGCTGGACCATGGTTGTCGTTACGCATGAAATCAAATTTGCCTTGGAAGTGGCAACCACCGTTGTCGTGATGGACGGCGGCGTTATTGTCGAACAAGGCAGCCCGCAAGATTTGTTCAATCATCCCAAACATGAGCGGACAAAAAAATTCCTGCGCCAAATCCGTGCGGACAATGCCGACCTTTAAATTTAATTGAAACGACAGACAATTTGAAAGCATTTCCGACTGTCATTTTCATAAAGGCCGTCTGAATAAGTGAAATAGAAATCGTTGTTTCGTTTTCATACTTGTTCAGACGGCCTTTATATATCTTTTTCAGGTAAAAATAACGCCTTTCGTTTTACTCATCCCCTTGCCTGACATCATGATAGAAATTAAAAAACTCACCTTACAACGCGGTTTGAAAGTCCTACTCGACAAAGCCGATGCCGTAATCAACCCCGGCCAACGCGTTGGTTTAATCGGTAAAAACGGTACGGGCAAATCCAGCCTGTTTGCGCTGATAAAAGGTGAAATCACACAAGATGGCGGCGAAATTCTTATTCCCAAAACATGGCAGCTGGCTTCCGTCTCTCAAGAAACGCCTGATTTAGATATTTCCGCTTTAGACTACGTTTTGCAAGGCGATGCCGAATTGCAGGCTTTTCAGACGGCCTTGGCCCAAGCAGAAGCGCAAAACGACGGCATGAAGCAAGCCGAATATCACGCCAAACTTGAAGAAATCGATGCCTATACTGCTCCGGCACGTGCCGCCAAACTGCTTAACGGCTTAGGTTTTGCACAAGAAGAACATACCCGCCCCGTCAAATCCTTCTCCGGCGGCTGGCGTATGCGCCTCAACCTTGCCCAAGCGCTGATTTGTCGTGCCGATTTGCTGCTTTTGGACGAACCGACCAACCACTTGGATTTAGAAACCGTACTGTGGCTGGAAAACCATCTCGCCTCCCTGCCCTGTACGCAAATCATCATCTCCCATGACCGCGACTTCTTGAATGCCACCACAACACAAACCATCGAGCTGTCGCAACAAAAACTGACCCAATACGGCGGTAATTACGATTTCTACCAAGCCGAACGCGCCCAACGTCTGGCGCAACAACAAGCCGCCTACGTCAAACAGCAGGCGCAAATCAAACATCTGCAATCCTTTATCGACCGTTTCAAAGCCAAAGCCACAAAGGCCGTACAAGCTCAAAGCCGTATGAAGGCATTAGCTAAGCTCGAACGCATCGCCCCTGCGCATTTGGATAGCGAGTTTTCCTTTGAGTTTGCCAATCCGACACACCTGCCCAACCCATTATTGAAACTCGACCATGCCGACTTAGGTTATGGCGACAATACCGTTTTACACGATATCACCTTGTCTCTGGAAAGCGGCGCACGTTACGGCCTGTTGGGTGTTAATGGCAGCGGTAAATCCACATTTATCAAAGCATTGGCAGGAAAAATCGATTTACTTTCCGGCAATATCGTCCGCTCCGAAAAGCTCAATATCGGCTATTTTGCCCAACACCAACTGGATACTTTACGCGCCGACCAAAGTCCGGTTTGGCATATCCAGCAGCTTTCGCCCGAAGTCCGCGAACAGGAAATCCGCAACTTTTTAGGCGGTTTCAACTTTGTCGGCGATATGGCGGTTCAAAAGACCGAGCCGTTCTCCGGCGGCGAAAAAGCGCGGCTCGCTCTTGCCATGATTATCTGGCAAAAAACCCTAATCTGCTGCTGCTTGACGAACCGACCAACCACCCTAGACTTGGATATGCGCCACGCCCTGACACTTGCCCTGCAAAGTTTCCAAGGCGCATTGATTGTTGTTTCGCACGACCGCAGCCTGCTTGAAGCGACTACCGACAGCTTCCTACTGATTGATAAAGGCCGTCTGAACAACTTCGACGGAGATTTGAACGACTACCGTCAATGGCGGTTGGCACAAGAAAACGCCGCAGCAGCCCCCGCCGCTTCTGCACAAAGCCAAAGCCGCAAGGACACCAAGCGTATCGAGGCACAAATCCGTCAGGAAAAAAAGCCAAACGCAGCAAACCGATTCAGCAGAAGATCGACAAAGCCGAAAAAAAGAAATCGCACGATTGACTGATATTCAGACGGCCTGTGAAGCATTTTTGGCACAAGAATCTGCTTATTCAGAAGAAAAATAAACCCAAATTGCAAGAGACACTCGCACAATTAACAGAAACTAAAGTAAAAATTAACGCAACTGGAAGAAAAACTGGCTGCAATGGCAGGAAGAGCTTGAGCAAATCAAGTTGATGTCGAAGCCGAGTTTTTCCCAATAAAAAAATAGAGCCATCAGGCCGTCTGAAATAAAAACACAATACGGAAAAAACATGACTTCAACCATCAAACAAGCCGGATACTTCCTCGTATCCTCTTTCGTCTTGGGCATTTCTCTTCACGCAGCTGCCGCAGTTTATTCCTGCGGCAACGGCAGCTATACCTCGAACCTAAATCCTCCTGCGCACAGGCCGAATTGCCTAAAATCAGCGGACATCAGGGCAGCGGTTACCACCTCAACATCCGCAGCCTCAATGCCTCTGATGAACGCGCAAGTGCAAAGCCCTAAGAAAAAAAGGCGCGCGCGGAAAAAAATCCGATAAACAAGAGAAAAAAAGCCGACAAACCGAGCAAAAAACAAGAACGGTAAAAAGCTAAGAAACAGCAGCCCATGCCGTCTGAACAAGAATAAAAATGCTCAAGTGCAACGAATCAGCCCTACCTGAATCATGAAAAAATATCTGCTTACCCTATCCCTGCTGCCGCTTGCTGTTTTCAACAGCCAAGCCCACGCCGCAAAAATCTATACCTGTGAAGTCAACGGCTCGATTGTCTATACCTCGCGCCCAAGCGGCAACTGCCAAGCTGTCAACGATTTGCCGATTGTCGGCAAATACAGCAGCAGCCGATACGACGTCCCGGTTAACGATGCGCCCACACTCAACGCACCGACATCACAAACGGCTCCGGCAAAAAGCAAAAACACAGCGGCAAAATCCAACCATAAGGCAACGCCCAAACCTGCCCCTGTCCGCACCGCTTCTGAAACAGCTCCTCCTCCGGTTCCAAAATCCTCCGGCGTCAACAGTCGCCGTTCTATTTTGGAAACCGAGTTATCCAATGAACGCGCGGCTTTGGCCGATGCCAAAAAGCAACTGAGCCAAGCGCGGACAGCCAAAGGCGGCAGTGTCAATCAACAGGCTATCAGTACGTTGCAAGGCGCTGTTTTGGATAGGGAGAAAAATATTCAAGCCCTCCAGCGCGAACTGGGCAGAATGTAAGTCCAAATCAATCAAAACATCAGGCCGTCTGAACAGGTGGAAACGAAATCCAAAATTTTCGTCACGCTAAACAGACGGCCTGAATCCTATAATGATTACGCCCGTTTCAATTTCTTGTGCCTAGTAAATACGGTATAATTTGCCCTTTACGCACATTACCTCCGGTCTTTTCAGACGGCCTTTATCTCATGACTGCAAAATCTTCTAAAACCCAAACAAAAAAACGCGTCTCTACCAAACCGACCACACGCAAATCCACCAAAGCACAAACTCAAGCCGACAATAAAGTCTCCCAACGCCTCAAGGCCGCCAAAGAGCTGCAAAAAAACGAAGAAAAAAAGCGCGTCCCGAACATGTCGTCAACTTGATTAATGATGCTTTATGGCTGTTTGGCTTGGTTATCACCATTTATCTGGCCATTTCCCTGGCCAGCTTCAGCATGGACGACCCTGCATGGTCTCGCAGCGTTCCCAAAAGCAATGATGTTGCCAACCTCGGCGGCCTCTTTGGCTCCTATCTTTCCGATGTCGGATATTATCTGTTCGGCTTATCGTTTTGGTGGTGGATAGCTGCCTCTTGCGTTTTCCTCTACAAAAAAATTTCCGCCCCATGAAAAAAGCAGGAAAACCATAAGCCTTTACAATCACGGCGTAGCCGCTTTGGCATTATTTCTCCTGCTGGTGTGCAGCCCGATTATTGAGCACTTCCTGTTTTACAATGCATTGAGCGAATCCCTTCCCGTTGGTGCCGGCGGCTTGGTCGGCTTGTTAGCGGGTTCAGGCTTGGCTTGGCTGTTGGGTAAGTCGGGCAGCCTGTTGATTATGCTGGTGATGTTGTTGTTGTCCATTTCCCTGTTGGCTCAGGTGTCATGGTTGGAAGTCATGGCCAAATCCGGCAGCCATGTGGGCGGCCTGTTTGGCAGCTTGATGAAAAAACTGTCGAAATATCAAAATAGAAAAAGAAGATGTCAGCGCCGAAGCTTTGGAAACCCAAAATACGCGCCGCATGGTTAAAGAAGCCAAAACCATTACCGCTACTCCGGTTGCTCCGTTGGCAGGCAGCAGCAGCAACCGTAAAACTGTTGCCGTATCCGTTGCGCCGCCCCCTAAAATCCAAACTTCCCTGTTTGACGATACAGAACCTAGAAACAACGGCGAATACCACAAACCCAACATGAACCTGTTGCGTATGCCGTCTGAAGAACCGGTTGCCGTCAATCCGGATGAATTGCAACAGACCGCAGAATTAATCGAGGCCAAGCTGGCTGAATTTGGCATCGGCGTACAGGTTGTTTCCGCCACTTCCGGTCCCGTGATTACCCGCTACGAAATCGAACCGGCACAAGGTGTCAAAGGCAGCCAAATTGTCGCCTTGTCCAAAGATTTGGCGCGCTCGATGTCTCTGCAAGCGGTACGTATCGTAGAAACCATTGCCGGTAAAAAAACACCATGGGCATTGAATTACCCAATGAGAAACGTCAAGACGTGATGTTGAGCGAAAATCCTCTCTTCGCCCGTGTTTACCGACGCCAAGTCCAAACTGACCGTTGCCTTGGGTAAAGATATTGCAGGTACACCCGTTGTCGGCGACTTGGCAAAAATGCCGCATCTTTTTGGTTGCAGGTATGACCGGATCGGGTAAATCCGTCGGTGTGAACGGCATGATTATGTCCATGCTCTTCAAAGCCTCGCCTGACGAAGTCCGTTTCATCATGATTGACCCGAAAATGCTGGAATTGAGCATTTATGACGGCATTCCGCACCTGCTCTGCCCGGTTGTGACCGATATGCGCGAGGCGGGACAAGCGTTGAACTGGTGTGTTGCCGAAATGGAAAAACGCTATCGCCTGCTTTCCCATGCCGGCGTGCGCAATCTGGACGGTTTCAACCAAAAAGTCGAACAAGCCAAAGCAGCAGGCAAGCCATTGCTCAATCCGTTCAGCTTAAATCCTGACGATCCTGAGCCTCTTGAAAAACTGCCGTTGATTGTGGTCGTTATCGATGAGTTGGCTGACTTGATGATGACCGAACGCAAATCCGTTGAACAGCAAATCGCACGCCTTGCCCAAAAAGCACGTGCTGCAGGCATTCACATGATTGTCGCCACCCAACGCCCGAGTGTCGATGTGGTTACCGGTCTGATTAAAGCCAACATTCCGACACGCATGGCCTTTACCGTACAAAGCAAAATCGACAGCCGCACCATTCTTGACCAAATGGGTGCGGACGAATTGCTTAAATACGGCGACTCTTTATTCCTGCAACCGGGCAGCGCAGAACCGACACGCCTGCAAGGTGCGTTTGTTTCCGATGATGAAGTGCATCAGGTCGTCAATTTCGTCAAAGAACAGGCTCCGACCAATTATGTGGAAGGCCTGCTCAGTGGCGAAGCGGCCATCGAAACCACCAATATTGTCAATCCGAATGCAAACAGCGATGAGCTATTCGATCAAGCCGTTGCCTTCGTATTGGAAAGCCGGAAAACTTCCATTTCCGCCCTGCAACGCCAATTACGCATCGGCTACAACCGCGCCGCCAATTTAATAGATGCACTTGAAAATGCCGGTGTTCTCTCTCCTGCAGACATCAACGGCAGCCGACGGATTCTGGCTCAAAAAGACCAGCTGTAAAAAACAACAATATTGAAACGCAAAGGCCGTCTGAAAAGAATTTCCTACTTTTCAGACGGCCTTTTTATGTTATTCGTGAAACATTGTGTTATACTAAGCAGCTAAATTTTGACCTTATGCACGCTTCCGAAATTCTTCGGAATACCGAGCAGAAGGATAACCGTTTAAACACAACAAATTTAAGGGCTTACGATGAGCGTAACTGTTGAAACTTTAGAAAATCTGGAACGCAAAGTAGTATTGTCTCTGCCTTGGTCCAAAATCAACGCAGAAACTGAGAAAAAACTGAAACAAACCCAACGCCGCGCAAAAATTGACGGCTTCCGTCCGGGTAAAGCACCGTTCAAAATGATTGCCCAAATGTACGGCGCAAGCGCACAAAACGATGTTATCAACGAATTGGTACAACGCGAATTCTACGAAGTTGCCGTTGCTCAAGAATTGAAAGTTGCCGGTTACCCGCGCTTTGAAGGCGTTGAAGAACAAGACGATCAAGAGTCTTTCAAAGTTGCCGCTATTTTTGAAGTTTTCCCTGAAGTAACTATTGGCGACCTGTCTGCCCAAGAAGTAGAAAAAGTTACTGCGACTGTTGGCGATGCCGAAGTCGACCAAACTGTAGAAATCCTGCGTAAACAACGTACCCGCTTCAACCATGTTGATCGCGAAGCCCAAAACGGCGACCGCGTCATCATCGACTTTGAAGGCAAAATCGACGGCGAACCTTTCGCTGGCGGCGCGTCTAAAAACTACGCTTTCGTGTTGGGCGCAGGTCAAATGCTGCCTGAATTCGAAGCCGGTGTTGTCGGCATGAAAGCTGGTGAAAGCAAAGATGTTACCGTAAGCTTCCCTGAAGACTACCACGGTAAAGATGTTGCCGGTAAATCTGCCGTATTCACCATTACTCTGAACAACGTTTCTGAAGCTACTTTGCCTGAAGTTAACGCTGACTTTGCTAAAAGCTCTGGGCATTGAAGACGGCGATGTTGCCAAAATGCGTGAAGAAGTGAAGAAAAAAACGTCGGCCGCGAAGTTGAACGTCGCATCGGTGAACAAACCAAAGAATCTGTCATGAACGCCCTGCTCAAAGCGACTGACTTGCAAGTTCCTGTTGCTTTGGTCAACGAAGAAGCGGCCCGCCTGGCAAACGAAATGAAACAAAACTTCGTTAACCAAGGTATGGCTGACGCTGCCAACTTGGATCTGCCTTTGGATATGTTCAAAGAACAAGCTGAACGCCGCGTTGCTTTGGGTCTGATTTTGGCTAAATTGGTTGAAGAAAACAAACTTGAGCCAACTGAAGACCAAATCAAAGCCGTTGTTGCCAACTTCGCTGAAAGCTACGAAGATCCTCAAGAAGTTATCGACTGGTATTACGCAGAGCCTTCCCGCCTGCAAGGCCCGACTTCTTTGGCAGTAGAAAGCAACGTTGTTGATTTCGTTCTGAGCAAAGCTAAAGTAACTGAAAAAGCGCTGTCTTTTGACGAAGTAATGGGCGCACAAGCTTAATTGCTCTAAGGCCGTCTGAAACAGACAATCAAAAGCACCGAAGCGCTTTAAATGGCTTTGGTGCTTTTCCATCATTAACAGGAGACAAAAAATGTCCTTCGATTTCAATAATTACCTTGTCCCTACCGTTATCGAACAAAGCGGTCGCGGCGAGCGCGCATTTGACATCTACTCACGCCTTTTGAAAGAGCGCATCATTTTCTTGATCGGCCCGGTGACAGACGAATCTGCCAACTTGGTTGTTGCACAATTACTGTTCTTGGAAAGCGAAAACCCAGATAAAGATATCTTCTTCTATATCAACTCTCCGGGCGGTTCGGTTACTGCCGGTATGTCGATTTACGACACCATGAACTTCATCAAGCCTCATGTCTCTACTTTATGCTTGGGCCAAGCGGCAAGTATGGGCGCATTCCTGTTGTCCGCAGGCGAAAAAGGCAAACGCTTTGCCCTGCCAAACAGCCGCATCATGATTCACCAACCGCTCATCAGCGGCGGCTTGGCCGGTCAGGCATCCGATATTGAAATTCACGCTAAAGAGCTGCTGAAAATCAAAGAGAAACTGAACCGCTTACTCGCCAAACATTGTGATCGCGATTTAGCCGACTTAGAACGCGATACCGACCGCGACAATTATATGTCTGCCGATGAAGCTAAAGAATATGGTTTGATTGACCAAGTTTTGGAAAACCGCTCCTCTCTACAAGCCTAATCTTTATCGGTTTAAATCAAAGGCCGTCTGAAAAGTATATATTCAGACGGCCTTTCTTCAATCTTACTTCGTGTTGTCTTTGTTATTCACTTGAACCGGATACAGTAAAATCAAAGGATTGGCTTTAACTTGACTCCAGAAGCTTTTCAGCAGATTACGCATACTGCCCAAACGCGTGCCGCGAGAACGGAGTGCAACGGCCAAAGCTAAAGAAAAGCTGACCACCAGATTCACCATGCCGATTGTCAATACACTTGCCAAGCCAAGCATAAAAGTGAATATATCTGCATGACCGCTAATCGCGGCATAACCCAAATTTGCCGAAGAGAACGCCACATGGCGAATATCCAGCGGCAAGCCGAAAAGATGGCCAAAATAGCCTGTCATGCCTAAAAGCATACCGAAAATAAAATTACCCATAAGCGAGCCGTAATGCTTATGAATATAAGCGGCCAACCGGCGGCGCGGCTCCGGAGGCATGATTTTTTTCGTAAAAACGGATTAAACGGCAGGCGCTGACGCAGGTTCAGATAATCGGAACGGTTGTCAAAAAAACCGGCAATAATACCCGAACAAAACAACCATACGCCGGCAATAGCGGCATACCATAAGGTCGGTTGGGTAAAAAAATCTCAATGGATTTGAACTGATAGGCCGTAACTGCCTCATTTAGCAAGGGCTGACCATGCGTATGAGCATAGCCCAAAGCAATCCCTGCCGCCAACAATACCGCAATCGATACATTGCCAAACACGGCGACACTTTGCGAACGGCACACGTCAATCAGCAGTTTAGCCAATTTATTGTCCACCGCTTTGCTGCCTTCATTCGAGTCCACCTGTTCGGCAAAGCTCGCTGCCGTCATGGCAGGCTGCTTGGTTGCAACAGTGCAATGCAGCATATGAATCAGCATAAAGCCTAAACCATAATTGAGCCCGGCTAAGAATGCAGTAGTAAATTCGCCGAACCCCAAAGACGCAATATGGATTTTATTCAATGCCATCAAAGCAATAATTACGCCGCCGCCTGCTGCGGAATAAAACATTTTGAAATATTCGCTACGGTTGCGCGTAATGTAATGCTCGCCATGATGACTTTTGTTTTCCGTAATACTACGTGCCAGCATTCGGATACTGCTTTTACGCAAGTGGCTGGTGCTGTATTGCTCCACCGCCGCATAAATCATCGCATTCATCAGATTGACGGTTAAGCGGGTTCGGCTGGTTTCGATTTGAATATTGGTCAACAATTTCAGGCGGTCTATGGTTTGCTGCAGGCGTTCGAGCAAGTGGGCAACTTTTACTGACGAACCAGACCCGGCTCCGGTGCCACGACGGCGCAAATAGTCAATTTGCTTTTCACACTGGTCAAACATAACCTCCAAATGCGCCGTGTCATAAGTTTCTTCGCTATGGCGATAGTGTTCCACCATCTTCGCAATTTCGCGCTGTAAAGCGACAAATGCAGAATCCGCTTCCAACAAACGGGGGGCAATCCGTATTAAATCCGGCTCAATCGCTTCGGAAGCAATCCAGATGGACAACATTTCCACCGCACGCAAACGTGCATCTGTTAATTGTCGGCTGGCCGTCTGGAGTAAAGCGGGATCCGCCTTAGCCAACAACAATTCATACATACCCAACCATTGTCGTAAACTCAGTGTTTGCAACCATTTATCATCGTTTTCAGAATGAAAAAGATATAAAAATACTTCGCGCAAGTTGGAAAAATCTTTATAAGACGGACTGAAGCGCTCATAAATCCGTATGCCCATTTCCCGGGTAAAACTATGGCGCGAGAAAATACCCAGTTTAATCAGCGCAGGATAAATGTGAACTTTAGACAGCCAAGTATAAAAGCGCAGGCTGAATTGACGACATAGAGCATCGTCTTGTTTTAACGTAGATAAAATCAAATCAAAACGTTCGAGGCCTTCTTTTTGCCTCCTCGGCGCAAAAATTTGATTAAGGCATTGAGGATAAGAACAAAGTCGGTATCGTTTAAGCGTTCCGACAAAATAATGTGAAGATTTTGATTAGTCAGTTTTTGCATTGTAGTATTATTACATTAAATCAGATATTTAGCAAGAACCTTGGTAAACAAGTCAAATTATATCGCATTCTTTATCAAACTAAGGCATAAGATTTTACTCAATTCCCCTAAAAATTCAAAGAATAATCAAATTACATAACAAATATATGATGTGAATCAATAACTAGGAAAGGCCGTCTGAATTCCTTCAGACGGCCTTTTTACAACAGCATACTACATTGTTTTTAAACTTATGCAAACAAGAGCTTACCACCTCTTCTTTAACATGGATTGTGCTATCAGGTGCATATTTGCCTTCAAGCAATGCTTTTGCCAGCGCATTTTCGATTTCTGACTGAATGGCGCGTTTGAGCGGACGGGCACCATACACAGGATCAAAAACCGGCTTCGGCAATCAGATCCAAGGCAGCATCATCGACTTTCAGATGCAGATGTTGTGCTCCAAACGTTTTTTTCCAAACCTTTGAGCTGGATTTTTCGCAATGTTGCGGATATTCTCCTGATTCAGTCCGTGGAACACGACCACTTCGTCGATACGGTTGATCATTTCGGGGCGGAAGTAGGCCTTCACTTCTTCCATCACCGCTTCTTTCACCGCTTCGTAGTCCTGAGTACCCATTTGTTGGATATGTTGGCTACCAATATTGGAAGTCATCACGATAACGGTGTTTTTGAAGTCCACTGTTCGACCTTGTCCATCGGTCAAGCGGCCGTCATCCAATACTTGCAGCAAGATGTTGAACACGTCCGGATGGGCTTTTTCCACTTCATCCAAAAGAATCACGCTGTATGGTTTGCGGCGGACTTGCTCAGTCAGGTAGCCGCCTTCTTCGTAGCCGACATAGCCGGGAGGCGCACCGATTAAGCGGGCAACAGCATGTTTTTCCATGTATTCGGACATATCGATACGAATCAGATGATCTTCGCTGTCAAACAGGAAGCCTGCCAATGCCTTACACAATTCGGTCTTACCCACACCGGTCGGGCCTAAGAACAAGAAGCTGCCATAAGGTTTATTCGGATCGGCCAAACCGGAACGGCTGCGGCGGATAGCGTCAGACACAGCGCGTACGGCTTCATCTTGACCAACCACGCGGCGGTGCAATACTTCTTCCATCTTCAGCAGCTTGTCGCGTTCACCTTCCATCATTTTTTTGACACAGGAATGCCGGTCATACGGGAAACGATTTCGGCCACTTCATCCGCGCCAACTTCGGTACGGAAGAGTTTGTTTTGTTTTTTGCCGTCGGGGTTACTTTCCGCAGCTTGCAACTGTGCGCCCAATTTCGGCAACTCGCCGTATTCGAGTTCAGACGCGCGGGCAAAAGTCGCCTTGGCGTTTGGCCTGCTCGATTTTGACTTTGATGTCGTCCATCTGTTTCTTGATGTCGGCAGTGCTGGAAGAGGCGGCTTTCTCGGCTTTCCAGATTTCGTCCAAATCAGCGTATTCTTTTTGCAAGCCGTCGATTTCCTCGTCTATCAGTTCCAAACGTTTTTTGCTGGCGTCATCGCTTTCTTTGGCAACATGCATTTTTTCCATTTTGAGCTGGATGATGCGGCGGTCGAGTTTGTCCATCTGCTCGGGTTTGCTGTCCAGCTCCATTTTGATGCGGCTGGCAGCTTCGTCAATCAAATCAATCGCTTTATCAGGCAGGAAGCGGTCGGTAATGTAACGGTCACTCAACTCCGCTGCGGCAACGATAGCAGGGTCGGTAATATCGATACCGTGGTGGATTTCATAACGCTCTTGCAAACCGCGCAAAATAGCGATGGTATCCTCCACACTTGGCTCACCAACCAATACTTTTTGGAAACGGCGTTCGAGTGCCGCATCTTTCTCGATGTACTGACGGTATTCGTCCAAAGTAGTTGCACCGATACAGTGCAATTCACCACGCGCCAAAGCCGGTTTCAACATATTGCCCGCATCCATTGCGCCGTCGGTTTTACCTGCACCAACCAAAGTATGGATTTCGTCAATGAAAATCAAAGTGTTGCCATCGTCTTTAGCCAAGTCGTTCAACACACCTTTCAAGCGTTCTTCAAATTCGCCACGGTATTTCGCGCCGGCAATCAAAGCCGCCAAGTCCAAAACCAAAAGGCGTTTGTTACGCAGGGATTCAGGTACTTCGCCGTTGACGATACGTTGTGCCAAGCCTTCAACAATAGCGGTTTTACCCACACCCGGCTCACCAATCAGCACAGGGTTGTTTTTGGTACGGCGTTGCAATACCTGAATTGCACGACGGATTTCATCATCACGACCGATAACAGGGTCGAGCTTGCCGTCTCGGGCGCGTTGAGTCAGGTCGAGTGTGTATTTTTTCAAAGCATCGCGTTGGTCTTCGGCATTCGCATCGTTCACGTTTTGTCCTCCTCGTACCGCATCGATCGCGGCATTGATGTTTTGTTCGGTCGCACCGGCTTCTTTCAGGATTTTGCCGGTCGCATCATTTTGCTGAACCAAAGCCAGCAGGAAAAGTTCGCTGGCGATATAGGCATCGCCACGTTTGGTCGCAGCCTTGTCCATCAAGTTCAATACAGCTTGCAGCTCACGGCTAGGCATAATATCGCCACCTTGACCGGATACTTTTGGCAAGCTGCTCAAATGTTGCTGCAAACGTTGTTTTACTTGAGGCACATTCACACCTGCATGAGCCAGTAACGCAGCAGCACCACTGTTTTGATCGTCAAGCAACGCTTTTAAGATAAAGCCTGCCTCAAGGTAGCTGCTGTCCGCAGCCAAAGCCAGACTTTGACCTTCTTGCAGAGCTTGCTGAAATTTGGCAGTCAATTTATCAAATCTCATTCTAAGTTCCTCTTCAAATATATTCTGTTAGAACCTATATAAGCGCAAATGTGGATAACTCAAGAGCCATTTACCCCATTAATCAACAATTTTTACTATATTATTGTTTTATAAAGTTTTATTTTTATAATTTTATGTGCATAACTTTTATTATCCATCTACTCTTTACTCAAAAAGGCCATCTGAAAAATCAAGAATAATCAGGTATAATCGGCACCATATTTATTTTCAGACGGCCTTTGTGCCGAAGGATACTTTCATGAGCAAAAAACGAGTTTTAACAGGCGTTACCACAACAGGTATTCCACACTTGGGCAACTATGTCGGTGCCATCCGCCCGGCTATCCGCGCAGCGCAAGATTCCAATACTGAATCATTCCTCTTTTTGGCCGACTATCACGGCATCATCAAATGTCATGAGCCGGAAATGATTCATCAATCTACTCAAGCTGTTGCCGCCACATGGCTCGCCTGCGGACTCAATCCGGAACAGACCACTTTCTACCGTCAAAGCGACATTCCCGAAGTGATGGAGTTGAACTGGATTCTGACCTGTATCACTGCAAAAGGCCTGATGAACCGCGCCCACGCTTATAAAGCCGCAGTGCAGGCAAATACCGAAAACGGTCAGGAAGATCCGGATCATGGTGTGGAAATGGGTCTGTACAGCTACCCTATCCTCATGACTGCCGACATCCTGATGTTCAATGCCCATGAAGTTCCAGTCGGTCGCGACCAAATCCAACACGTTGAAATGGCACGTGATATTGCCGGTCGCTTCAACCACCGCTTCCAAGAGCTCTTCACCCTGCCAGAAGTAAAAATCGACGAAAACGTCGAACTCTTGGTCGGCTTGGACGGACGCAAAATGTCCAAGTCCTACGGCAATACCATTCCGCTTTGGGAAAAACGACAAGAAAACCCAAAAATCGGTCAACAAAATCATCACCAACATGAAAGAGCCCGGAGAGCCGAAACAGCCTGATGAAAGTCCTCTGTTTGAAATCTACAAAGCCTTCTCCACGCCGTCTGAAACTGCCGAATTCACACAAATGCTGGCCGAAGGCCTTGCTTGGGGTGAAGCCAAAAAACTCTTGGGCGCAAAGATCAATGCCGAGCTCGCAGAATCGCGCGAGCGTTACAATGAATTGACAGCCAAACCCTCTCAAATTGAAGACATTTTGCAGGCCGGCGCACAAAAAGCGCGTAAAGAAGCACGCGAATTGTTGGATAAAAATACGCAATGCAGTAGGTATTCGTCCGTTGAAATAATATAGTAAGGCCGTCTGAATATTTCAGACGGCCATAACATCGTTTATCATTTGAAATATAATCGTTTTCTAGGGTTTCTCATATGAAAAAAACCTTCCCCCTTATCTTACTCAGCCTTTCATTGGCTGCCTGCGGCGGTAAATCTGAAGATACTGCAGCCAATGATGCTGCTTCAGGCAAAGCCCCCAAGCCTACCTTCAAAGTTAAATATATCGATGAACAAGCCATAGCCGGTTTGGATTTAGGTACAGCTCAAGAAGGCGAAACGAAAGAAGGTAAAAAACAACGCACCTATCCGATTAACGGCATAGAGGGCGGCGCCATCAATCTGATTGGCAAGCACCCTAACGACTTAGAAGTCATCAGCGGCCAATGCATGGAAAAAAATGAAAAAGGCGTTTCAGCCGGCTGGTCAGCCAACGGCATCTGTCACACTGCATTTGCAAAAATGGTGGACAATATTGCCCAAGACGGCGGCAAACTGACCGACTATCTGATTTCACACGCTGCTTTGCAGCCTTATACCGAAGGCAAAAGCGGCTATGCCGCCGTACAAAATGGCCGCTATATTTTAGAAATTGACAGCGAAGGCATGTTCTATTTCCGCCGCCGTCATTACTAAAACCCAGACTATCCTATTTTCCCCTGATACAAGGACTGAATCATGGCTCAAGTTACTTTCCAAGGCTCTCCTATTTCTACAAACGGCAATTTGCCCGCCATCGGCCAAGTTGCACCTGATTTCACATTGGTAGCGGCAGACCTATCTGAGAAATCATTGGCTGACTTTGCAGGTAAACGCAAAGTGCTGAATATTTTCCCCAGCATTGACACCGGCGTATGCGCCCAGTCCGTCCGCACTTTCAACAAACGTGCCTCTTCTTTGGATAATACCGTTGTTTTGTGCATTTCTGCCGATTTACCGTTTGCACAAGCCCGTTTCTGCGGCGCAGAAGGTTTGGAAAATGTAGTGACACTTTCTACATTCCGTAGCAGTTTTTCTAACGATTACGGTGTTACACTGACAGAAAGCCCATTACGCGGCCTTACTGCCCGCGCAGTGGTGGTTTTGAACGAGCAAAACCAAGTTCTCCACGCTGAGTTGGTTTCTGAAATTGCGAACGAGCCTGATGAAGCGCGCCGAGATAAATCAGACGATTTTTTGAGAAAAATGAAATGCTCTTTTATTTCATAATGTGAAAGCTATTTTCAAATCCTGCCAATCTTAGGCAGGATTTTTTCTATAACGCGACGATACCGTCGCTTTTTACCAATTGCAGATAACTAGCTCTCCACTTGTTTTTTGTGTTTTATCTCGACTAATAGAATATACCAGGTTCAGTTCGGTAATTCGGAAGCCTTTAAACAATTCACGGATATCTGGGTGGTCGTTGATAGAGAGCATGACTTTACCCTTGCATTCGCGCATCATTTTGGCCAGCAGCTCATACTGAGACCAATCAAATGAACGATCATAACCTGCAGTTTGCCAATACGGTGGGTCTGCGTAGAAAAATGTATGCTCTCGGTCGTACCGTTGAAAACAACGCTCCCATGATTCATTTTCCACATATACACCACTCAGTCGATTACGAGCAACTTGAAGTTTATCTGCAATTTGAGCTGCATTCCATGCCTTACCGGTTGTAGCTGTTCCAAAGTGCTGATCGCAAATTTTGCCTCCAAAGGCATTATGTTGCAGATAGAAAAAACGTGCGGCACGCTGAATATCGGTCATGCAGTCAGGAGGTGTTGATTGGAGTCTTGCAAATACTTCTCGGCTGGTTAGTGTCCATTGGAATTGGCGCACAAATTCATCAAAATGGTGCTGTACAACACGATATAGATTGATAAGTTGACCATTCAAGTCATTCAATACTTCAACCTTTGCTGGTTGCGGTCGCATAAAGAATAATGCTGCACCACCGGCAAACAGCTCAACGTAACAAGTATGCTCGGGGAACATGGGTAACAAATGTTTTGCCAAACGGCGTTTGCCACCCATCCATGGGACGATAGGCAGAGGCTTTTGAGTCATAACTACTCCTTATATATAAGTATAGGTACTCAAAGGCACTCAGATTTGGATTACTCCGTTTTAAATTGATTCAGCAATTTACAGCGTGGGCACTTAATTTCAAAGCAGCCACGGCCAACAGCCAAAAGTTTAAAACAATTTTTGCAACGGCATTTCATTTTTCACAGTTCCCTTATCGTTAGTGATAGAATCACCGTGCCTCGCGCGAGGTACGGTAAAAAAGGCTAACGCAGGTCTGGACTGCTGAGGCTGGCGCGGAGAACGGTGGTAGGACACCGCCGCGCAGCCGTTTCTCTTTTTAACTAATTGAATCGCTCCATTCTTCTACATATAAGAAGACAGAGTAATCAACGTCAATCTTAGGCTTGTCATAATTAGTGCGAATTCTGACGCTACGGTCAGTTTTTGCCCCAAAGTTATGATTGAGGAACAAGACGACCATCGTTTTATGTTCAAGAGCCAGATATACCTTTGGATCATTGTAAGTATTCTTGAACTTAGCCTCCAACCATGTATATCCGCCATCTGCCCATAAATCTTGGGTCAAATGAATCTTTTCACATTTACGTAAACCGAGAAGTCTTCTGAGTTCTGCAATTTCAGCAGTAATACTGCTCTGTGTTTCCGATAATGTCTGTAGGTCTTCGATTTTCTTTTGTAACGCAGCCAACTCCTCACTTTCTTCAGCTGCGGCGGCGGACTGCTTTGCAACTTCCAAGTCGGCCATTACTTTAGAAATTTTCAAATGTAGGGCTTCAATCTCATCACTGCCCTTGGCTGAATCAAACTGGATACGCAAGATCTCCAATTGACTCTTCAAAGCAGAAACTGTTGCATCAGACTCAACCAGTTTATTCAATGCCTTATCCAGCTCAGCCTTTTGTTTCGCCAGTTCCACCGCCTGTTCAGAAATATTCGCACTGCTACTTTCCAATAACTTCAGACGGCCTTCTAATGAACCAGCAGACTTAATTGCCGCTTGAGCAACGGCCAATTGTTCAGACAATGCTGCGATTTCAGAGCTTTCATCGGCTTCCTTAACGGCTACCTCAAGCTGCTGAATTTTGGCCAACAAACCGTCAATAACCGCAGAATCAGTTGTGCTACCAGCTGACGGCAACACAATGATTGCCTGACCGCTGACATCAACATTAACTGTCTCTGCAGCCGGCTCATCATCCGACAAATCAACAACAACATTCGTTACACTCGGTTTAACTTGAATCTCGCCTTGCAGATAGGTTTTAACCACATTTCCGCAAACCGCACGTAAGTCATAAGATGCACGGAGCCAGGTTAAACTACGGGTTAAGGCGGCCGGAAATAGTAATACAACCAAATTGTCCGCAACCTTGATTTCAGGGCGAACTACTGAACCATCCCCAGCCACGATATCCATTTGAAAATGCGTATGAGACAAATCCAACGGAGTTGATTCGGCGGTCAATCTCACCTTAAACAAGTGCGTGTCGCCGCGATAAAGAGTGAAGTTTTTTGTTTTCGGTTGCATTTCAGACGGCCTTTCTCAAGCCAACCGGCGAACATAATGATGGCTCGGCTACTCCCATTACTGCCCCGCACCATTCCGAGCAGAACCATTTGTCCGCCGACTGCCTCAAAAAACGACGGAAAAACGATGTCACGCATAACACACCCAACAAATCATAACGCTTGCCCTTAGTGTTTCTCCACAAAGAAAACAGACGTTCCATGACGATTTGTTGATTATCCAGCGCAATCAAATCCCACTTTTCGGCAGGAAGCTGCATACGTTTGCAGCGCACACCACCATCACGAAAAGATGATGAATAGCAATCAAAGAGGCCGTCTGAAAACGCTACCGGCACCGCAATTTCGCAGTGAGAATATTGACCGCCGGTAACTTTGCGTATTACCCATTCTATAATGCGGAAAGCCAAGTCCTTGGGCGTTTTTATCGTCTTGCGGCCTTTATATAAAGCCAAATAGACTTTTGCCATTTTCAGACAGCCTCCGGCAAGGAGAATGCAATCTCGATTTTGTCTAAATCAGATTGTTTCTTAGCAGCTTCAATCTTGCTTTGCAGTGCTTGGCGCTGTCCTGCCACATGGGCGGCAAGTTGCTCATAGGCCAGCGTTTTACGCAACGCAGCAGCCTTAAGCGTATCAGCCGGGATACCACGGGCTGTGGCAATACCGTCAAGCACCGGCGTTGACGCGGCTTTATCTGCCTGCCAAGCCTTCGCTTCAGCGGCTTGAATTGCCCAGCTTGCAAACTCAAAGTCTGGAACTAGGTTTGCTCCTGAATTTGTGTCGATAAAAGCTTGAGCAGAATCATTTAGGTCTTGTAGTTTTTGTTTTTTTGCAGCCGATAAAATCATCTCGGTATGATTTTCAGGCAATACCCATTCTCCATTTTGGATAATGTAATCCCCAGAAGGAGGCGGGACATCTGTCGACAAGACGACGCTGCCATCTGAGAATAGGTACTCTCCCATCTCTTCTGAATCAGCTACTTCTAAATAAAAGTATCCGGTCGGCAAAATCGGTGGCTCGACACTCATTTTCTCGGCAAAATGGCCATCACGACTAAAAATATAAAACATGATTTCTCTCTTTATTTGTTATTTGCTGTTTGGCATGTGCCATTCCGTATATCCGTATGTGTACGGAGTATCCTTATGCGGCTGAATGCTGATATATGTGCCACTCCACCACGGAACGACTGCACCACCAAAGCCGCAGGCAATTGCACGAATCGGCCGGTAATCCTGATTACGGAAACGCTTCGGGAGTTCCTCTGTCGTAATGATTGTTTCGATGTTCGCTTTGAATGAATAGACCGTATCAAGTCTCAATTCCACATCGCCGCCTCGTTGACGGTAGGCGATGGCGGCACCTCCTTGCCCTTTACTACCCGATTTAACGCCATCAATAACGGGGATTGGAACCCATCCTGTATCGTATGGCTCAACAATATCGGCAATAATTTCGATAGCTGATGGGATGGCGCGACCTTCCTGAAAGCTCCCATCAGAAGAAGGACAGGCATAAGAATCCTCATACCAAACCTGTGATGAGCCGCCTGCATCCAAGGCAATTGCAATAACACATTTCTCATCTACCATAATTTGAGCAGACTCTTGCAGGGTCGCACCATAAGAGCCACTAATGCCTTCAAGATTCAGAAATACAAGGCTGCGGTCGGCTCGCTGACCGATTGCTGCACGAGCACTTAAATAAGTGTCTGTATTTGGAACAACACGCCCATCCTCTACCAGCACGGGGCCACGGGCAAAACTGGCAGTCCACTCTGCACCTTCTTCAACCCATTTTGCCGCACTTTTTCCATCCTTACTTTTCGCCGCCTTCAACTTGCCGTTGCGCAGCCAAACTGCTGCTGCATTAGTGTCATAATCTGAGGTATCCCAGTCACGATGTACTTTGCCATCAACAATCTGCAAGCCTTGTAAAGCCGCCATCCCATCAACCGGCGGAGTCGTCCAGCCATCGCAACTCAACAGAATACGAGACCGACTACTCCCCACATACTCATGTAGCTTTTCCAATTTAATTTTTTTCTGTTCATCTGGAGCACCAAGCAGAATTTTCTTCACACAACCCGGGCGTGGGTTGATGACTTCCGTGATATTCCAACGCTTCCCACCCTCAGTACGGTAACGGCATCGAACAACTGTCGGCAGGTTAGATTCAGTATAAGTATCATCGAAATGCCCGAATGACTCGTTGATCGGCAACCAGCCGGGCAGGTCGGGGATGTACCGGCTTTCGGCATGCCGACGGTAAAGCAAGCCTTGGGCAATAATCACATGCCCATCCGGCACCCAAACTAAATTGTGCTGGCTAATTAAAAAGTCTTGACGCGTTTTAAAAGACGGTAAATTAATATAATGTTCTGCCAAAAAAGATTTAAATTTGTCTGCTCCGGACTGCCCACCAAAATCAGCAATATCCAAATTTCGCATCGACGATACGCGCTTCCAGCGTATGCCTTTTTTACTGACAATAATGGTTCCTCCATTGTCAGTACTCGTTTTGTCGGATTTATCTGCGACAAACAGCCCACCACCAATACCAGGGGTAGACGCGTAATAACCACTCACATTGACATATAAACTGTTACTTTCGTAGTTTCTTAATTCATTTACATCTTTGACTGATGCACTTTGGGAAGCGAGGTAATCCACAACAGCTTGAGGAGTGACTGCATAACCACCATCATCCTGAGGTCTCACGATGTCAGAAGTTAGTTTAGTAACCCCTGCGTTGAGCTCTGTAGCTGATTCAACGGATTTTTTATATTTATTAAATTCATCTTCTTGATTTTCATACTTCTTCTTCAACCACTGTGTTCGCGCCCCCAACTGCTTGGCCTGGCGATTCGCTACACCATCTGCCCCTCCCATAACTGGGTCGGTCATTTCGATTTGATATAAGTCGTCCACCCATTCTGGGGTGACTTTATTTTCTTGTATTGTTGCCATCTTTAAGCTGCTCCGAAATTGTAATCGCCGTCAAAATTGACTTTGCCGTTGTAATAAAGCGGCGTGTCCTGATAGTCCAAACGCACCAACACGCAGCGTGCTGGCGCAAAGGCCGGAAGTGTTTCCCGCAACAGACGGGCTTCTGTATTGGTAATAGGTCGACTGAAAGTAATTGAGTAATGCGCCCACAAACGGTGGTCGCCATACATATAAATGCCTTTGTGATTAATACTGCCGTCGTAGAGTTGACCACCAAGCCCTTCAATCAGACCGATTTCGCCAAACCCCAAACGGCGGCAGATTTCACGCACCGCCCATGGTGTACCTTTGCGACGGTGCAAAAATACGGCATCTTTAATGAGCTTGCGACGGGTTTTATTGTCTTTGGCCAACCAATAACCGTCTGAGCCAACCATGCTTCGGCTCTCGGCCAACAGCTCAAGGTGTTTATCATCTACTTGCTCAAGCAAACGTGGAATGAGCTTAGTGAGTGTGAGTCGTCTGTAGCCATTACTAAGATTAGCCAAACGCGTAAAGCGTGGGTCTTGGTCGATAATTAAGGCATATTTGAGCTTAGCCATCCTGCTGCTCCATATCGACGGACAGCCCAAATGACACGCACCGCGCCCATTGATTAGGTGCAATCAAAATGACATCGCTGTCGCGCAATTCGCCATACTGATTGGACAAAATGACGTTGTACACGCCGCTTACCTTCAAGGCCGTCTGAATATCTAAAGGCACAACATCTTTGCCGAGCTTGGAATAGCGGGCGGTTTCATAGTCTGACCAAGCCGCGCTGGCAGCAGCTAAGACCGATTTTGAATCAGCTCCTTTGAACAGCACCAAGCGGGCATCAATTTTGTATTCCACCACTTCTGGCGCACGCACGATCACAGTGTCACAGAGTGGACGTACCGTCTCATCGCTCAATGCCGCTGACACCTTGTCAATCAATTCTTGGCCGGGCAGTCCGTCAGTCGTCAGCAACGTAACGGCTACCGTGCCGCCAATCGCGTTTCCGGCAGAATCAACATCGTTGCCGACGTGGACACCAACAATCGCTTGTGAAACCCTGCGTGCGTAATACTCGTAAGCCTTTCTCGGTCCTCCGACTGAAAATGCTTCAAAGGCAAGCAAAATACGCTCTCGGTAGGAGTCGTCACTCTCAATAACAACTCCGCCGGACGATACAGTAATATTGCTGACCTCAACGTCAATCTCATCATGCAGTGGCTTGACCAAAGTATTGATTTGACCGATTGTCCAGCCATTTCCGGCTGTTCCGGTTATTGTGCATTGCGCCGGTAAATCGACCGTATTACGGCTGGATGACAAAGTTGCCGATGTGGTCGTTTTAAAAGTCAGTTCACCTACGCTGACTTGAGTACCAACCGGTATAAAAACCTGTTCTGCAGACAAGTTGGCATCACACGAAATCGCAATGTTGTCAGAGCAGGTTGTGCCTCCAATCGTGGCGTGGCCACATCGTCGCCACATAAATCCAACATCAAACCGGTCGCAAAGCGCACGTGCTGTTGGCGGTAGGCTTCATTCACCTGCTGACGAGTCAATGCTTCACGGTAGGCGTACACATTAATCAGCAAACGTTCGATATGAGCCGGTTGCAAGGTTTTGCCACTGTCGCGCTCATATCTAGCAATGGTATCGGCCAAAATCGTCTGCAAATCATCATCTACGACCTTGACGTCTTCACGCTTTAAATTGCTTAAATCCACGTTGCATTCTCCAAATTCACAGCCGTGCTATAGACCTCGCCCGATACATCATCGGCCACACGCCAGCGGACGGTCATGGTGATGTGTGGGGCGTGGCCGCTAAAGGTTACGTCTTCGACGTCGGCGCGTTTTTCCCATGTCTGAATAGCCAATACGACTTCACGTACGATATTTGGCACAAACACGTCTTCCGGCGTGTCGATGTAATCGAAATGGTTGCTGCCAAAGTCCGGACGAGTTACATCCGAGCCTTTCTCGTAGACAAAATGTTATGAATACACAGATCAATATCGTCCACGCCCTGAGCCAAGCCGCTGTCGCCGGGGGCGAGCTGCCAGTGTTTGGAAATCGGCGTGTCGAATTGCATAAGAAATCCCTGTATCCGTAATGAATACAGGGATTTTATGAAAGGCCGTCGAAAACTGATTTTAAAACGGATTAAAGACTATTCAGGTAAACCAGTTTTACCACCAGAGTCCCCGGGATGTTTATGTTGGGACAAAGGAATCCCATTGAGGATAATCTCACCATTCACTACCATAGTACCCTCAATATTTGCAGCATCACCACCACCTGAATTAACTGCTGACATACCAGCTGTATAAGTCAACAATCCATTGACTGTCGTATTTCCGCTAACCATCGTTGCTGGAGTTTCGATAGACACTTTGGCTCCAGCTTTAATTTTAACCACTCCGTCAGTCTGAACAGAAACATCCCCGCTGGCACGGTCATGCTCAATCACAGTGCCATTTTTAAATCGGCGTATCCATTTGTCTTTACTGCTTGCAGGAGGCTTGTCGGCCGTGCTGTAAATTGCGCCAATCACACAGCCGTTTTCGCCGCGAGCGTCCAGCAAGCAGACAACTTGCTCACCTTCGTCGGGCAAGCTGTAAAACTGATTACCGCCGGCGGCTGGTGTGCTCATCGGTAGCCAGTCGGTTTCCATATCTTCCAATGCAGGAATTTTAACGCGCAGATTATGACCGGCTTCATCTACCGCCGATACCATGCCAAATTGTAGAGTCGCCGTAAAATCATGCGTTTGAGACATCTACTTTCTCCTCGTCTTCAATATACTCAATCATCTTAACCTCCAGTTCGGTCGTATAGCCGCTACTGCTGCGATATTCATGCCGTGCTTGTTTAACCAAATACTTACCGGAAAACTTACCCATGTTTTTCAGCCTAACGGTTTGCCCTGCAACCAGCAGCGCGTTGCCGAACAAGGTAATGTTTCCGGCACATTGATCGTCTTGTGCGTCAGCTAGTTTGGCATCGGCACGAGCATTAAGCTGAGCTTGGCTCTCTCCTTTATTCGGCACTATTTTCAAGGTGTCACCAGTGTGGCCACGTTTAGATTTTGGGCGTAAAGGTTTTGTTTTCCGCTTAGCAGACACCGTTTTTTTGGTTTTCGGGTCATAACCGCGCATCTCAACCTGGGTTGGCACGCCTTTAATCAAGTCACGTAGACGAATTCTCATCATATCTTCCGGACTCAACACCACCACGGCTTCACGCTCTTTCAGGGTAGCATTATCGGCAAACACCAGCTTATCCCCGACAATTTTTGAAGGTGTGGCCATACTCTTTAGCCAACCGGCTTAAAAACTCAACGTCGCGTTCCTGATACTGAGTTACGCGTTTTATTTTGATGTCTTTAACTTGCCCGGTAAGCTGCAATTTCAAACGGCCTGCCACTTGACGAACAATCTCTGCAAGCGTGGTATTTTCATACGCACGACCTTTTAAGGTACGGCTTGCTTTACTGATACCTGCAGACAAAGCCTTCATGCTTACCGTTGACGGAGGATGGTTATACTCAATTTCAGCGATCTCAAAGCTGCCCAATGCCACCAAACCGGTAAATTGGTCGCCCAAACTCAACGCAAGTGCATCGCCTTGCTCAGGATACCAGCCACGCAGCCAGCGGCCGTCGGTATCTTCAAATTCTACCTGTAGCTCATCAGATTGCCCCTCAAGATAATCTGTATAAACAAAGGAAATCAGATACGGTGCAATGTCGCCGGTGATGTCTTTGTTTTCGTAGCTCAGTGTGAAATCCGGCTTGGTTACCGGGTGTGTACCGCCCGAACCGCCTTGCACGGCCAAGCCGGACAATAAAGACGAAATATTCATGGTCTTCCTTTTCAGACGGCCTTAACGCAGCCAAGGCGGTAAATCGGCCTGATTGTTTTTAGGTTTGCTTTCCAATACTGGAACAAATACTGTCAAACCACTGACAAACTCTTCAGCCAACGGCAAATGCGGATTTGCCGCAATAAGGCCGTCAATCAGCAGCGCATTGCCGTAGTGCTTATGGGCAATCAAATCCCAGCGGTCACCGTCTTTAGTTATATAACGTAAAACTGCACTCATGAATCACTCCGTGTTGCAAGCCATCCAGTCAAAGTTTCAACTGCTGACGCTCCATTCGCCATCGCCTCTGTTGCCGTCATAATGGATGACCCGGCGGCATCCAACCAACCTCCGACTGAACCGCTCTCATAACCCGATCTTAGGCTTGCAACCGTATTACCAAGTGCATTTCCAGCCATACCGAGCTGCTCTGCCAGTTTTGTTGCGCTCGTCAAGTCACCAACAACAGCCGTCACTTCTCCAATGCCGTTCAAGTTTTGTAGAACCGGCGCAGCAACACCAAGTGCATCACCGACCAAGTGCAAAAGTCCGGCAGGATCATTTTTTTAGCTCTTTCGCCGCTGTAATAATGCCTTGCACTTGTTCAATGCCACTTTCTGCAGCCCTATAAATTTTTACTCCTGTCTCAACCGCTTTGATTACCTCAGACGCCTGTGCCTGAACCGACTCGGGCAGCAGGGACAGTAATGGATTTTGTTTGCCGCTGATAATCGCTGGTGTTGGCAGTGGGTTATTTGGGTCGCCGACAAATTCAGTCAACTCAACGTCCAACTCACGCGCGGCCGTTCGGCCTTTACTGTCCTGAATCAACGTGCGCTCGGTCAGGCTTTCAATTACAAACCAGCCGACAAATCGACCTGAACCATAAACCAACGACACCGCTTGCTGCGCCTCCAGAGCAGCCAGCAAGCCCTTGTAGGCCGTGTCAGGATTGCCCAACATCCAATGCAGCTTTAACCCAAATCTCAGCGTGGTCAGCTCATTTTCCATCGCCTGCAGGCGTGGTCTTCCCTTAAGCACTTCATGCTTGGCAAACTTGGCCGAGTGCTGCGCTTCCAGACTGGAAAAACTTTGCAAGGTCTCAAATCTAACGTCGCCCAACATTGCATACATCAGAAAGCCCTCCGTTCACGGTCGGCCATCATACGTTGAAACAGCGTTTCAAATTCGCGTAAGCCCATTTGCAAGGCCGTCTGAATTTGTGCAGGGTTACCACCTGGCGCGTTGATGGTCGGATTAAAATGGATGGTCACACCGCCAGTGGCGGACGCAGCCTGCCGCGCCTGCTCGAAATCTGCACGATGACCAGATACACGCGCAGCGACATCAGCACGTAACTGACCGACACGGTTTGTAAAACTGTCTTTCAGACGGCCTGCCCATGTGCCGATAGTACCGATTGGCCGACTGGCCGTGCGACGGATACCGATGTCCAAACCTTGAGTGATAAAGCCACCAAAACGGCGGAATTCACGACTTGGAGAATGGATATCCATTACCGCCTGGAATTTTGCCTTAATCGAATTACCGATAGATGCAATTGTGTTATATACAGCTGCCGCCGCCGATTTAATGCCGTTAATTAATCCTTGAATCAACATGCGGCCGAAACCAGTGAATGTCGATGGTAGCGTTACCCCAAACCAGCTCAACACTCCGGAAAAGACACGATAGAACAATCCCATTGGAGAAAAGTTGAGAATCGTGGCAGCAATATTGCCAATACCGCTATTAAAAAATGCAGTAATTTGAGCCCATAAACCGCTGAAAAAGGTTACCAAGCTTTGCCATAATGCCTTTGCACCACCAACGACAGCAGACCAATTGTCATAAAGCAAATATGCAGCAACAGCTAACAAACCTATAGCAATACCAATAGGATTGGCCATCAAGAACATACCTAAACGCATGAACAGGCCGGTAATCTGTAAAATCCCCGTGCGGAAGATATTGACGATAAACATACCGCCAAGGAGCGTGGTTTTAAATAAGGCCAAACCACCTATAAAACCAATCAGTGTACGGGTCAATGTAGGATTGGCAGCCGCCCAATCAGAAATACTATGAATAATGGGCGCGATAGATGACATTAAAGAATTAATCGCTGGTAGTAATGTCGAGCCAATAACAATCCCCAACTCTTTCAAGCTGTTTTTAAAGATTTCCCAATTGGCAGCTGTAGTCTCTGAGCGAGCAGCAAACTCTTTACTCATCGAACCTTCGAAACTCAATTTGCCATCTTTTCCTGTATCCTTTAAAGCTCTGATTGATTTCTCGTAAAGATCTACATTACCAGCCAAGACTGCGATGTCATCCGCGTACTCCAATCCGAATAAATCAACCAATGCACCCATTTGTTGTTCTTTGGGCAGCTTATTCAACGTCTTCAAAAAATCCTGTAAAGCTTGTTCCCCATTTTCGGAAATCGCTTTTTTCAAATCTTTTGATTCCAGGCCCATCATCTGCAAGGTTGCTTGAAATTTTTTCCCTTGTTTGTCGGCAGTCATCAACTTGGTCAGCATCCCATTAATTGCCGTACCGGCAACCTCGGGAGACTTGCCCAAACTGATAAAAGTATTTGCCAAAGAGGCAGTCTGTAGCTCAGTCAATCCAAACTGCTTGGCCACACCACCGACGCGTCCTAATGCATTGACAATATCTGAAGCTTTTGCGGGGCTATTATTGGATAAATGGTTAATTGCATCGCCAAGCTTACCAATCTGCTCAATAGGAATCTTATAGACATTGGCCAGCTTAGCCATACTTTCACCGGCCTGATCTGCGGACATATCAAAAGCAACCGACATCTTGGCAATCGTTTCCGTAAAGCCAATAATATCGTTCCGAGCTATACCAAGTTGACCGCCCGAAGCAGCAATAGCAGCCAATTCTTCTGCCGCCATTGGAATTTTGCGGGTTAGGGCGAGAATATCATTGCCCATTTGCTTGAATTGCTGTGGTGTATCAAAGTCCACAACTTTTTTCACATCAGCCATTGAAGATTCAAAGTCCATGGCCAATTTGACCGGGACAACAGCCGTCGCACCAATTGATACAACTGACATTACCTGTTCGCGCATTTTTCCACGCTGTTCTTTCAGATGACCAAGTTTTGTATCAATATTGGAAAGTTTGAGTTGTTTTTTACGAACTTTATCGATAGCTGTGCCAAGTTGGGTATATTCACGCCGTAATTCATTTACGCGTTGCCGTGACATCCGCAGCGGATTTTGCAAAGTCTGACCAATCAAACGCTGTCGTGCAGACAAGCGTTGTTGTTCGTCATTCAGACTTTTGATTGAACCTTTAAGATTTTTTTCAGACCTGAAATCGCTGCACCGGCAGCAAAACCGACCTTTACACCGATTGCCAAATCTGCGGACATGATTTATTATCCTAAGTAGATATTGAGGGATTTAAAAATGAATAAATTTTTTTGATTTTTGCTATCGACTTCCCAGCTGAAAAACTGGTTTCAGCAGCAATCCTTCTAGGATTCATAATCGGTAGCATTAAAGGAAATTGGGCGATGGGGATTGCTTACGGCATTTTCGCTCCGCTCACTTTAATCCCAGTAATATTACTCATCGCCTTTTTGGGTATTCTCTATAAATTTTTTACCCGAAACTAAATTGAAGACTTCCTGTAGCCCGCCTTGATTTGGCGGGCTGCTTCTTTTTGCCAGTCTTCAAACTCATCAAGCGGCATGGCATACACCTCTTGTACGCTCCAGCCAAACCACCAAGCCAAATCAGCAACAGCATTCAAAAGCTGCTCATCAGCTTCTTCATTACTCAGCAGCGGCTTCGTCTTCTTGTGAGCGACGAAACCAGTCTTGCACCTGTTTGTAGTCATACAAATCCAGCTCGTCCAAATCTTCAGGCACCAAACCTGTGATGCGCGCGAAAATCGTCAACTCCTGCTCGGCATCGCTGCTCAAGTGCGCCACAGCACGCAAATCACCCACACGCGGACGGCGCAGTTTCAGTTCAGTCAGGTTTTCGCCCGTCGCCAAACGTACAGGATATTTAAGCTTTACAGTTTTGGTTGCACCCAAGTTTTCTTGCAGTTTTTGTGCTTCAGTCATCATTTAATCCTTTTTGAAAAATCAATAAAAAAATTGCTGTACCCAAGAAAGATACAGCAATTCTGCCAAAGGCCGTCTGAACCGGCTTTTAATGTGTTTTAATACTTATGCACCGATGTTTTTACGCATCTGTGCCAATACATCTACGCCGTCCACGCGCAGAATATTATTGAAGGAGTTGTAGTAGAAGAGCTCTCGACCATCAGCGACTTGGCGTACTTCATTTACATGGAAGGTGCTGGAAAACTCTGCCTTTTCTTTTGGTTTAAAGCCACCCAACGCATCTTTGCCGAATGTGCCGGTCATGGTAGTGACCATCGGCACTTCTTTCTGCAAACCTGCTGCGTCGAATGTTTGCAGGTTGGAACGAATCATCAGCTGCACCGCTTTAAACGGATTTTTACTACGCGCAGCCACTTCGGGATAGAAGCTGTTCCATTTAATTTCGGATTCCAATGCTTCCATGCCGCTAGGCAGCTTGATGGTGCCGAAAAGACCCAAAGCCGGTGACTTCATCCATGGTGTACTCGACTTCGGGCGCGGTAATTTCAGAGGCCTTGCCCAACAGATTATTGCCGTCGATATAGACGTTGGCATTGTAGATTGCATTTAATTGCGCCATGTTTCAGCTCCTAATTGCCGCTGACCAAGTTGGCCAGATATTTTCGGGTCATGACCGAGGTATTGGTCAGACGTTCGGCCGGGATTTTCGGTGTGTAGGAATATACGATGGGGACTTGGCCTTTGCTGAATGCGTCGACTAAATCGTAGTCGTAGTCCAAGCTCAGAGAGAAGCCGACGATGGATGGCAACGTACTCATGTAGGTACGGACGGTTTCCAGCAGGCTGTCGAGCAAGGCTTCGTCAATCGGGCGGTCGACATATTGCAGCTCAGCGCGACGGATGGACTCATCAATCAAGTCGCCGGTACGTTGGGCTACCTCAAAGTTCTTGATGTGAGAAGTAGTTGGGAAACAGGCAAGACGGTTGCCCCACATACGATACCCAGTACCATAGCTATTGAAGACGGTAGTAATGCCTTTTTCATTGAGGCGGTTGGTTTCGGACTGCGGGTCGTCGGCGCGAGCAGTCAGACCGATTTCCACGCCGGTTACGCCCAAGAGTTCGCGGTTAGATTTGCTGAACCAATAACCCTGCTCAACATCGGTCTTCATGCGCAGACCGGCAGCGTGGGTAGCCAGTGATTCCATACCCAACAGACCGATCACATGCGGGAAAAACAACTCGGCACGGTCGCTTGATGTCTGAAAATTAATCGTACCCAATGGCCCACGGCCTTCGAGAGCTTTGCTCAAGGTCGTGCCTTTAGGTGCGTTGATATAAAGCAATTGCATTCAGGTTGTCGGCCACGGTAATCATTTTGGCGGCGACGGTAGCCGTTTCGTCGTAATTCGGCACAATAATGATTTTGGCATCTGCGCCTTGGCGATTGTAGCCTTCTGAGAGCAGCTCCAAGCCCGTGCGCTGTCCGGTAGCCGCGACATATGCACCGATGATGTCGGCCTCTGTTACTTTGGTCGGGTCTACGTAGCTGTAACTGATTTTCGGGGCGGTCGGTTTGGTTTTATACACAATCTCGCCGGTTAGCGCGTTGATGGTGTAGTGCTGGCCTTCGATCAGTGCGGCTGCGCCGTCAGTCAGGGCATAACCGATCAGAAGTGCAGGTTTGTCGGTATAGGCCGTCAAGGTATTGCTGTCGACGGTCAATACTTCGTCCTGTACTTGGGTCTTATGGCGTGCGGGATCGCACACGTTAATCACATAAGCCACACCAGAAGCATAACGTGTCCAAATATTGGCCGCGTCAGGCAATGTAAAGCCTTTACCGGTCAGCTCACCGCCAAATTGTGCAAAGTCTTTCTTGGTTTGACACACAGTCAATTCGTTGACCGCACCGACTGGTGCAGTACCGACAATAGCCGTAATCGCACCGTCAACGGTATAGACAGGATTAGAACCACCGTCAATACGGATGGTCTCCGTACCATGATGATAGGCTGCTGCCATTATGAATTCTCCTTAGTTTTTAAATCAGGGTTTAATGCATTTCCATTCAAGCGGCCATGCACCTTAATGAGCAAGGGATTGGTATTGGGCTTACAAACTTCGACTTGTTGAGTTTCCGTCTGAACGGTCAGCTCATACTGCCATGCACCGGCATCTTCGTTTAAAAAACGCTCTTGCAATAAATGACACGGAAGACAGTTTGGAGGGCGGAAGCCGACAATCGCCAACCGAGCTTCGTCTAAAATTGCCAGTGTGCCTTCATCGCCGTGCAGATTGCTGCCGATAACGGTTAACACTAGCGTCATGTCTCGCTGCTGGGCAATGTTGCCCAAATGTTCCAAATTAGTGAACTTACTGCCACCGTAGCCAACCAAAATCGCACCGGTCGGGTGGATAAACTGGTATTCAGACGGCCTTTCGGGGAACGCTTCCACGATGACCCATGGAATGGCCGTCTGCAAATGCTCAACTACCGCGTCAATAACAGGACGTGTCGCACTCACAATCAATACCCCGTCATGTCAATACGCGAACCGCCACGCGTGTGATACGCACCTGGCTCCGGCTGCGCCTCTTTGTCCAAAGTATCAACGCCGATATGGATTTTGCCGTCGCGGATGGCTTCCAACGTTTTCAGAGTCGTGTTGTAGGCAGTCTCCACCGTCTTCGGAAAAATCCGCCCGATTGATGCGGCGCGAGTGCAGGAAATGGCGGGCAATGTTGATACACAATGGCGGCAACACCGTCGGCACCGACTTGAGAGGCAGCGGATAGCGTCCACGCAAATAGCCGTCAACCAAGTCGCTGGCATAGCGGATGGCTTCATCCACTACCGCCATATCCGGCTCAGTCGCACGCGGCTCATCGTTGGTCAACTGCACCAATTCCGGCTTACTCATAGCCTTGAGCATATTCTCGGCGTTGATGTAGTACATTACGCGTCCGCCTTTGTTTTGCGTTGCGTTTTGTTTTTGGACTCAGGCTCTTCTTCAGACGGCGTTTTCTCTTGAGCTTCTGCCTGTTGTGCATCCAGCTCTTCGCCTGTAGTTACCGTCGGCGTTACATGAGCGGCCACTGATTCGTATTGTTCAGGTGTCAGCTCAATAGCTTCGCCTGCTTCCACACGGAATTGCTTACCGGCTTCGTCTTCAAGAATCAATGCAGTGTTTGCGATATAAACCTTAACCATGATTAACCTTTCAACAATATACGAACAGTTTCACCTGCGGCGGTTGCAGCAGTCATAGCCGTACCAACAGGTTTCTCTGCATTGGATACTGCACAGCCTTGTGCGTCTGCGCCTACTTCGGCACCGATATCCACTGCGCCACCTGATTCGACAACAGCGATACCGACCACATCGACTGCAGCAGTATCACCAGTTTCAACATCATATGGAGCGACACCCAAAACGGCCTCGCCGACTTTAGCCTGTGCGCCTTTAAAATTAACAAAGCGGTTTTTCACAATCGCGCCTGTTGCGGTAATGGTAGTTACCAAAACTACTTGTTTTGTTTGTGCCATGTTTTACTCCTGTGCCATCTTGGCAGCGTATAAAGTTTCTTTAACGTGATAACCCTCAAGCTCCCAAAGCTTGTTTAAGGCATTTTCACGGGCAAGATCGCAGCCGATACTTTCGTTAAATGCCTTTGGATCGATACAGGCAGACTGACCGATTACGACGAAGCCGCTATCCAAAGTCAGAGAACAAACCGTGGTCGTTTCACCGATACGCGAAAACGAAACTGAGGCTATTTTTTGTTCCAAAGCTTCCTTGGTAATTTGAAACATCTTTTCTCCATAGGCTGTCTGAAATTACTTCTCCACTGTTTTAAAGATTTCAGACTGGTTACTACTTTCGTTTCAGACGGCCTTGTCAATTAATCTACTGCGTTTTCAAACAAGAAACCGCACGCACTACCCACCACAGCCGCTTTGCGGATATCGGTATAACGGGCATATTCGACTTTGCCGCCAACTTCTTCATAACGGTCGACCACCGGCATACCACGGCGGCGGAAGGTATAGCCGAATGCAGGTTCGCCTTCGTCATTGCCGTCTGAAACCAAATCGGGTCGAACAATCAGACTGGCAAATTTGCCCCAAACGTCCTTGGTAGGTTTGCCGGTTGCAACAGATGAAACAGCCTGACCGACAATGATGTCATCCAGTTCCAGCAGGTTTTTCAACTGCTCGACAGTCAAGAGAGATTTACGGTCATTGGCGGACAGAGAAGCGAGGAGAGCCTTATTGCGCTTGAGTTGAGACAACACGCTGGCACCTACTACCAATACACCGGGGCGCACACCGCAAGCTGCACGGACGGTTTCACGTGCACTTTCAATATCGGCCAACGGGTCTGAATCATCGGCACTCCACTTTTTTTCGTAGCCGCCAAATCTTTAGTGTGGCCACTCTGATAAGCAGATTTCGCCTGCAGCAAAGCAGCCGTTTCGATTTCTTGGCGCAGTTGCACACCCTTGGTAGCGCGACGGGTAGCTTTGGCTTGCTCGTTAAACAGCGATTCCGCTTGCTCACGGTAATCCACACCAGCCGCTAAAGTCGTGTTCTTCCAACACAATCGGCAGATAATTCGGAGCATCCAAAGTAATCACGTTAGACGCTGCGCCGACGGCACGCTTGGTGTCGTATTCGACAAAAAGAGCCTTTTACCGAACACCGGCACCTGTACGCCTTCTTTATCAGTGAATACTTGAGGGAAAATTTTCTCGGCAATAAATTCTGCGTTTTTATAACCGACTGCCAGATTGGTTAAAACTGGATCGACCTGACCGCGCAGGCGGCGCAAATGAGAACTCATCGTTCATCCTTTCAAATTGAAATGCGACGACATCGCCGCTTTTGGGTTAAACGGCGGTACGGCGTGCCGCTTCTTCGTAGCTGATGCCTTCTTTGGTTGCCAAAGCCACAGCACGTTCGTGATGGCTCAGCGCATCAGGATTAGCCGCTTCGGCAAAATCGGCTGGCAGTCCAGCGGCGGCCATAGGAGTAGTCCCTTTGGTATAGTGGCCGCTTGGCAATACTTCCGGCAGGTTGCGCAAGAATTGGCGCAACGCTTCGCCAATGGTGCTGCCTTCGCCAAAATCGACGCTGGTATGTTCGGGGTATTCTGCAAAGTCCAATACCTGAACCACCAAATCCTTATCAGCGGGTTTCAGACGGCCTTCTTTTACCAAGGCTTCGGCAAATTCGGCATTCTGATCATGTTGACCTTCACGCAAGGCTTGGTCTTGCTCGTCTTGCAAGCGTTTCAGCTCTGCTTCCGCAGCGGCTGCCTTAGCTTCGGCTTGTTCACGGGCGGCTTTTTCGGCTGCCAGTTGTTCTTCGGGCGACATAGAGGTCTCCTTGTTTTCATGGGTTTGAGATTCGTTTGGGGTTACAGGGTCGGCAAATGCCGGTGTGGGCGGTTCGAGCTGCCAGTCTGCCGATTCTTCAATGTCGCGAATTTCCCAATCAGCAACGACTTTATCGGCGGTGGCCGCGTCGTACTGCTCAATCAGCCACTCACGCAGACGGCGGAAAAATCGAGGCCGTGCGGCGGTGTGCATATTCGGAAAACTCGACATACTCATCGTCTTCAGCAAAATTAATGGCGGATAAACCTTTTTACCGCAGGTGGTTGCGCACCGAGAAAACCGACATGGCGCAGATACCAAGAGCCTGGCTTCGGATTACTCGGGCTGTCGGGCGGATAGAAACTGGCCGACACTTTTTTTGTAACGGCCGCTTTGTACAAGACTGACAAAATCATCGTCCATTTGCGCAAAAATCGGCCGACAGCACACCACCATCGGCTTGCAGACTGCCCACCCAGCCATAGGCCGGAGCATCGGTCTTCGGATGGCCGATAACCAGTGGTGCTTCATGCAGCTTTGGATCATATGCAGCAGCTGCCTGAGCCACATCCGCATCGGTAATCGTCACTTTTCGGCCGTTATTGTCAGTACGCGTGCCGGATTTAAAAATTTCAAACAACTTTTTTTCACAAAAAAGCCCCATCGGATTGATGAGGCTATTTTTGACAAAGGCCGTCTGAAACGGCTTTTAATGCGGTTTAAAACATGTTTTCCTCAAAATGCGCAAAAACGGCATTTTTAGCGAGTTTATGGCTCAGGGTAGGCAAACCCCCGACCAAGACGAGAAACGCAATATAAAAGCGGTCAGGATAAAACCTGACCGCCATTCCGTTTTATTACGAGACTTATCCAAACAAATCAGTCTGTCTTTTCGACCTTTCCGCATCCCCGACTGCTTTCACAATGCGATATATTTGTTGAACAGTTAAATCAAATTTCTTACTTAACGCTGCATGATTCTTACCATTAAATTCCCGATATACCTGTTGGTCTCTTTCCGATACCTTGCCGATATGGTTCTTCGGGATATAAATCAATTGGCCTCCCCAGTTGTCCGTAATGAATCTTGCCACCTTCTTACTTACCACCTTCGCCTGAGTTTATCCAACATCGGCAGCTCAGAACATAAACAGGCAGACATTTGGTCTTCCAAATCGGTTACCAGCTCGGGTACGCGCTCATCAGCCACTTAGCACCTCCAGTTTTCTTTCCTCGCGTAACAACCATTGTTTCAAGTGTTCAATGACCTTCTGTGCATTATCAATATCAAGCCAGCCATGATAATCAACGCCGACCATACGCTTTACAAACCTACCCAAAGCCAGCTCGGACGGATTTCTTACTGCACCGATACCGTGTAGCTCAAGCCATAACGCACGTATTTTTTTAATTTGGCCATCAACCGCAGGATGGGCAGGCCGGACTTTAATATCCAGCTTGTCACTTTTAGCCTGCGCTTTTGTCGTTACTACAAAACCACGCGCCTTCAGAGCCGTTACCACCAGTTCTAACTCGTCGACCGACAACTTAGTGCTGCTCGTTTTCCCGCGCGAAATATTGGCCAATAGCGTACGGTACTCGCTATCGGCCATCATCAACTGCGTTTTACCTACGTGAATCAGACGGATTAAACGCTGTTTTTTTCGCTTTTGCCGTTTCCATGCTAATCCTTTCTTTTTCACATACTGAAACGCTGTTTCATATATTTAAATAAATCAATATATTATGCCTGATTCTACATTTACCGGTAGTCATTTGGCAAATAAAAAGGCCGTCTGAAAGTTTCAGACGGCCTTTTTATAGCCTAGCTATGGATTGACTGCTTTTTTCAAATCCGTACCGGCTTTAAATTTAGGCGTAGTATGGGCAGCGATGACCAATGCCTCGCCGGTCTTAGGGTTACGACCTTGACGTTCTGCCTTGTCTACAACATAGAACGTACCGAAACCGGTTAATCGAACCTCGCCACCGGCAATCAGCTCGTTAGTCACAACAGTCTCAAAGGCATTCAAGACATCAGCTGCAGTAGATTTGCTTACGTTTGCTTTTTCGGCCAATGCGGCCACCAATTCAGTTTTATGCATGATTGACTCCAAATGATTTAATAAAAGCGGCAAACCGTGCCGCGCGGTTAAACTCTTTAATCTTCTCCGCCCAGCCAGTTGTCTTCATCTTGGTCTTTCCAATCGTCTACCCGAAATACCAAGTGGATTAACCAATAGACGAAGATTGAGGCAGAAAAATAAAAAAACAGCAGCATGGTCACACTTTCGCAATATCCAAGTTCATCAACTGATACTCGCCGTCTTGACCACGTTCGTAAATTCGTACAAATTGCTTGCTTGTATGAACTTGCAAACTATCGCTCAAAAGCATCCATAGCGCGTTGCCATTTCTCATCTTTAATTGCCAACCGGCGCAGCCCAAGAACACGAGCAGTAGAGATATTGCCTTCTTTATCAACCTGGAATGCCGCATTAATGAGCGTTTTCAACTCCGTCCGGCTGCCCTCAGTCCACTCATTGATGCACTCATCAATCAAAGCCTTGGCGGCAAGCAGACCTTCATCAAAGACCAGCGTGTCCTGCATAGCAAGATTTACACGATATTGCCCGTCGAAGCTGTGAAGAGTGACATTGCCTTTCTTGCCGCCCAACGATACGTCGTAACGGTCGGCGGAGAGCTGTACAAAGGCCGCAATATCCTCAACAGCACCACGTTTGAAATCCACAATCTTTTCTTGTACCGACCGAGCCTTTCCTGCCAGCTCCATGACCAGCTCGTCGCGCAATAAATCCATTTCCTTAATATTGTCTACCGGCACCAAATTACCTTTTGCATCTTTGCGGTATTTGCTCAAATCCAGTTCATTCATTTTTAATACCTTTCTGCCTGTCGGCATATATCTTTCTACATTCATCCACCGTCCGGTGGCGTTGGCCGTGTATCCAATCCCTGTTCATACAGGGTGCAGTTTTCAATACTGCCAACTTCTGTTTCAATGCTTTTGCTTGCTGTTTACCGTATGTAGTAAGAGTATGTTTTTCATCCAACCTAGGCACCATCTTTATTTCCAAAGGCGGCAGATAGCGGATTAAGTCAGATGGATTCGGCCATTCGTTCTGTGAGACAGCGATACTCTCAAACGCCATTTTTACCCTTGATACATCACGATCAGGCTGCCATTTTTGTTTGAGCAGAAGGCCGTACCACACTTGGGCTACCGCTGTCAGGTCTTTAGCAGCCGGTCGGCCTTTTAGATTTAAGGCAGATAGCAACATAAACCCTTTGGCGATTTCCTTTTTCAACCATTCATGCTGGTTCTCCATTTCCTGCCCACTCCATCAAATTCCCCACACCGGTACGAAGCTTTGTCCCTGATTCAGCCGCATTACAGACAGCAGGAGTTGAAGCCATTCTTTCCGGCTGCCAAAATGTAATGTTTTCCAGTAAAAATCCGTGACTTGTCAGTGGAGTTTTCAGACGGCCTGAGTCACGCGCCTCAATACATCGGTTTGCAGCCCAAATCCATGCTTCACGGGGAGCTGCATATTGCTTACGGTTACGCTCGACCATCCTTGCCTGAATCATAGGCAGCAAATCTCCCAATAGCTTTGAAACTCTGTTAAAACTTAAATCCTTTTCAGCCGGACGAAACAGTGTCAAATACCGCAATATCGCTTTGACCAGCTCGTCCGAAATGCCGGTCAGGGCAATCAGGGCTTCGCGGGCATCATCATGGGCGATTAATACATCCAAGCTCATCACCGCACCGCAGGTAGGGCAGCGTACTTTCATGTTCTTGCCTCCATCAGCCTTTTGAGGCTGCAATAAACCAAGTCGGAAAAATCAATAGCCGCATCACATGCCTGATCACCATCTTGTACATCCACCGGAGGGAAATAAAACAACCCGTTTCTCCAAGATGTATGTGCAGCGACAACCGCATAAACTTCTTCAAGCGTACAGCCCTCATTCAGCTCTTTACTTAGGTAATCTGTATCGCCTTCTTGGTTTCCCAAAGCAGTATCCTGAGTAACCTTGATAATGCCGTCACGGGCGATATTTAGATAAATTGTCATATCGCTGCCTCCAAATCCTTACGGCTCAAACACCGCAATGCCGTCTGAACCACATCCTCAATTTCATCCGATAGTCGAGATGACACATACATCATCACAAACTTACCCGACACCGTTGTCAGCTCAGTGACAAGATGACCGCCTTTTTCGCGCCATACCGACACTTTGATTTTGCTGTAATCCCTGTTCATTTTTCTTCTCCCGCGGGCTCCAAAACCACGCCTGTTATTTTGTCTGTCTCGCTCATCCCTCCGTAAACTGCCTCCCAGTTTTTATCGGCTTCCAGAGCATCTCTTTGATCTGCCGTTACCGCGACCGGCTGGCAGGCGGCAAGCATGGCGGTCAGTATCCATAACCCCCTCATTTGTACTGCCCCCTGTCATAGACGTTGATCTGCATAGGCTGTTTTTGGCGGCAAGGCTCGGTCAGCATTGCCTGTATGGCTACGACGATGGACAGCAGCACAATTACAATGGCAAATTCGATTCCATCTTTTTTCATGATTTCCCCTTTATTTTTCAGATTCTTCCGATTCGTTGATACCGGCCAGAACGGCTAACTCCACTATGTCCTGCCAAGTCAATACAAACCGCTTCCCAGTAGCTTTACTGACGACCATCGGCTCACATCCCACAGAGATTTCCATCGTGTATTCCATGCTGCCGACTTTCCAGGTAGCTACCTGTTTTCTAAGTGGGAGCAGCAAGTGATTGGGGTCAATAAATTTTCCGAATTTGTTATCCATCTCACACCCCCCGTACCACATCGCCGTCAACCATCTCAAAACCAAGCTCCGCCGCCTGATTCATCGCTGCCGCCACCAAGTTGTTGACCGCCAGCGGATAGAGCAGGCTGTTCTGTTCAATCCCTTTGCTCGTTCTACTCTTCACAGTCAAACGTTCCGCAACCGCATCCACCGCACTTTGGTTCAAAACTTTTGAAACATCCGCACCGACCCGGGCAAACTTGTGTTTCAAATAACCTTCCAGCTTGCCGTCAGTCAGAGGCAGGAGGGTAACCACCTCGCAACGTTGCACCACCTCGCGTACAGCAGGATTGTTTTCGCTGAGCTTTTGCGCTAACTCCGTCTGACCGATTAAGACAATCCCGAGCAGTCGTTCAAAACCGTTCTTCAGCTCAAAAAAGCGTTTCAAGTGTTTCAGGGTCGGCAGAGGCAGGCCATGAGCCTCTTCAATCAGCAGCAGGTGCTTGTTACCGGCTTTTGCGCTTTCAGTCAGAGCGCGATGAATTTGGCGGAAACGAGCCTCCGGACTGCGTTTTGGGCTTGTTCCAGGCGCAACCGCCTCCAAAATTGCCTCAGCGATATGTACCGCTTTGAGTGTCTTACCCTTTTGGTCGTTGTCTTCCATGGCCAGCACATAAGGCTCAATCAACACAATCTGACGGCCTTCGCGGTTGATACGGTCTTGCAGGTCTTCGCGCAGTGTGGATTTACCCGCGCCGCTTTCGCCGACCACCGCCACAAAACCGCCATGACAGGCCGTCTGAAACATTGCCTCACGTACATAACGCACGTCAGGGGTCATATCACATCGTCTGCCGACTGGATTTCATCGTTGAACGGGTCGCGGAATAATCCAAAAATGCTGTTTTGCGGCTTGGTTCAGGGTTGCTTTTCGTAGTAACATCTCATTGTCCTTGTCTTCGTAAGTTGCTTGGGCAGGTGCGGTTTCCGGCTCGTTTCTCAGGCTCGCTGGGATTTCCGCACCATTCTTTTCAAAAAATTGTTTCAATTTCCTTCGCAGCTCGGCTGCATTTTTTTTCGGCCATTGCCCGTGATTGACTACCGCCACCAGCATCGGCTTGCTGCATCCGATTTCGGCTGCGGCGGCGGCATAGGATTTGCCGATTTTTTTGAAAAACTTTGTTTCATCGTTTTCCTCTCTACAAATGCGACGACGTCGTCGCATTTGCCTAACCGGTTTTATGTAATTTCAGACGGCCTGCCGTTTTCAGCTTGTCAAAAACCGCTTCCAACTGACTGGCGGCCACACCGTCCGGATAATGTTTGGTAATGAGCGCAACAGCCTGTTTCCAGTCGCCACCTTCGGCTTCGATACGCGGCTTCAACAGCTTCGCTATTTCCACCTTGCTCAATACCTGCTCGGCGACTTCCATCCGGTTGTATTCCATCTGCTGGCCGCCACGATCCAAATAGAGCGTATTGCGTGTAGCGAGCGTATCTTCTTGGTGCTTGAATGGATCTATAGATCCACCGAACGGTACAGCCTTGCCTTTTCGATTGGCTGCGGCCTGTTCCAGCGTTTCCGCACCCATAGCCATCTTGTCGAGTTCCTTCGCATGTTGCTGGGCAGCAGTATTGCCCGGTGCCTTGTACTCCTCACCGATGACTGCCGAATCGGCTCTGAAGCCCATATCGTCAAACACCACTTCCGGTACAGCCACCCATGTTTCGCGGCCGTCTGCATCAAACGTTGCTACTCGCGCTCCGTTCTCTTCCCAAGGGTTTTTGGCTACTAAAACCTTCTGCCCAACCAATATGCCCTGAATGGCTTTCACACTGTAGAAACGACCGCCGAAGCGTATTTCCAAATCAGCCGATACCTTGGCTTCTTTTGGCGCACTGATTGCCAGCTCTCGGCAATATTCCGCAGGAGGTGGCAGGATCAGCTGCTCCGGTTTGATTTTTGTTCCACGCCTGATAGCGGGTCATACCGTGACGGCTGTGAATCTGCGTACCGTTGTAGTAACGCATCCAACGTTCGGCAAGGGCGTTCAGTTGGTCGATATCGTGCACCTCGGTAAAGCGCAAACCGCTTTCAAATGACGTTTCCACAATGTCATTGGCTTTCTCTACCTGACCTTTGGCACGGGGGTTGCCGGGTTTATTGATCTGCACATGCACATCAAGCGACTTGCACAGCGTTTTAAAAAGCAGACGACGTATTCGCACTTCCCGGGTCAAGCATGACCATGCGCGGCACACCGCGTATCGGATCCTTATGTACATCCTCCTTGGCTTGCATCATGAAGATGAAGAAATCGCACAAGTTCGCACTCGTCTCGCCACCGAAGTAGTACCGGGCGACAATCGTTCCACTGGCATGGTCGGTGCCGGTGTAACGCCACACGCGGTCTTGCTCAATCTTCACAACATTTTTTTAGGTTTGTTTTTGTAGAATTCCTCCTCTTTCATCACCCTAAGCCCCGTATCCTTGCCGTGTCGCGGCAGGTAATACAAAACACACAAACTAGGGTCGATTTGCCAGCAATGATTCGGATGTTCAGATTTCATACGGCTGACAGGATCAGGCTGAAGTAATTGGTCGGGATGTAGCTTGTACTCTCGTAAAGCCCGGGTAATGGTGTTTTCAGAAAGAGGACTTACTTCCCCCGTTTCCTCATCAATCCGCGCCGCCTCGATTTTGCCGTTGGCTCGCAGCATCTCCACTGCTTGCTTGACCGACATCAACCGCTTGCCGTTGCGCCTCATGGCCTCCACCAGTACAGCCGAAATCAGTTTGGCTTCTTCCAGCTTCAGTTCCGTTTTACCGGCATCGCTTCGCCGTTTTCGGCTCGGCTTAACACTCACAGACTCCAATTTCCGATAGAGTGTAGCGAGCGATACCCCTAAATCCTGTGCCGACCGTTTCAGATACTCCGACCGTTCTCCCCGTCCAAGCAAAGCAGCTTGAGCCTCGATTTCAGTCAGTCTTTCTACCAATCCGGCGTTCATGATTTATTCTCCCAACCACTCCGGCGTATCATCTTGAGGGGCTTCCATCGGTAGAGCGTAGCTCTCGCGGATGCCGTTGCAATCCAAAATAATCTGATTCAACGTCCCGACCATTTTTGCCTGATGACTAATCCCGTGCGCCTCACTGTGTGCATTAAGTTGGTCGAACAAATCTTTCAGACGGCTCACTTGACTGCGGATACCGACCTCAAGGCTTGATAACTGCATCGTCAATTCACTGCCCACATCTTCCGCCTTCGGCTCCCTTACACCGGTTTGCTTCTTGGCCAGCTTCTCGGCCAGCTCGTCGACCTTCTTGTTCTTGTCGGCAATGACTTTGTCTTTCGCTTCCGCCGTTTCGCGGCTCTCGCGCAAGGCCACACGCAGCTCCTTAACAGTCATGCGGTCGATATCATCAAGCGTATTGCCGTTGATTTCGCCGCCGTCGGCAAACTCCAGCAAGGTGTCGTCATCTTCCACCAGCAGCTCTAGCAGTTTGGACTTTCCAAGTTTCATCAGCTGTGGCTGCGCCTGTTTCATTTTTGGGTCAATAAAGCGCAGCGTGGCATTCATCAAGCGTTGTGATTCACGGCGACCTAAGCCAAACTCTTTCTCGGCAATCTCAGCAAAACGGCCATGCGGCGTATGCTCTTTGATGATGATGAGTGCGCGACCCAGCTCAAACATACCTTCCATCGTTTGGCGTACCGCAAAGCGTCCCCGTTCAATCCAAACAGCCTCGTTGTAAGCCTCGCCATTTGAAAAACGATCCATAACCGCCATGCTGTGTATTGCCAGTTCGTTTGCCGTTGCGCCAACCGCGTGTCCTAATACTTCCATTTTTGTCTCCTGCAAATGCGACGACGTCGTCGCATTTAATAAACTCGTTGTTCAATTTCCTGCAAACGTGCAGTCAAACGTTCTTGTTGCTGTCTGAAACGTTCCGCGATTTGCAAGGTTTTAATGCTGTAAGCAAAATTGCCGTTATCCAGCTTGACCACTAAGCCCTCGGCAATCAGGTCTTCCAAGTCCCGGCTAACATGTACCGGCGAAATACCGAGGCCGTCTGAAATTTCCTTATTGCTGATGCCGATAATCGGATGGGCTTCCAATGCCTTAAAGACTTTCAAAAGTCGTACACCTTTGGCACTCATCACGCACTCCGTTTCACTTCATCCAATTTGGACTTCATCCCCAGCTCAACCGCGATTTCATGCGCCTTACCACGGCTTGCCTTAACGTTTCCGTTCAAAATCCGGGACACATAAGTCGGGTCATAGCCACGCGCATCGCACCAATCCTTAATCGTTTCACCGCGTTCGCGGAAACCTGCTTTTATTTTTTCTGCTTTCACGGAATATCTCCTGTTTCGTTCTCGTGTTAAAATCCTGATTGTTTAAAGATTTAAACAATCTTGGTTAAATGTTGTGTAAATAATAGTGGAAATATCCCACTATTGCAAGGTTTATTTCCACTTATTTGAGGAATTTTAGGTATGGTTTTGGAAAAAATTAGGCAAGTTATTGAATTTAATAAGATTACAATCGACGAATTTGCCGAAAAAATTGGAGAAAAACCGACCAGACTGAAGGATGTACTGCGAGGAAAGCAGCGTCCACCACTAGAAATGATCCAATCTATAGTGGAAATTTTTCAAATTGATGCAAACTGGCTGATAGGGAAAGGGAGAAATTTCCACCTTGAAGGGGAAATTGATAAAGATGAATACGCATACATCCCAATGTATGACGTAGAAGTGTCCGCAGGGAATGGGGCGGCGGCCTATGGAGTGGCAGAGCCGGCCAACCACTTGGCTTACCGCAAAGACTGGCTTAAGTTACGCGGCCTGTTTGCCAAAGACCTCAACTGTGTCACCGCACGTGGAGACAGCATGGAGCCCACCATCCATAGTAAAGACATGCTCTTGGTGGATACCTCAAAAAACAATCCACGAGACGGACAAATTTACGTCATCCGTTCAGGCGAAACGCTTTGGGTCAAACGCATCCAAAAACAGATTGACGGCAGCCTGCTGCTGATTTCAGACAATGATACCTATCCGCCGATGTCGTTGATGTTGGCAGACCATCCCGATATTCAGGTCATCGGCCAAGTGGTTCAAATCTCAAAAGACCTGACATAACAAAGGAAAACTTATGAAGAAAACTTATTTTGCAGCATTGTTGCCGGTTTTGTGCCTGCTGATACCGCATCAGGCTGTTGCTGCAGCCAAATGCAAAGATTTCCCGACACACCAAGCCGCGCAAAAGTATTATTTGGCCAAGAAGCCGGGCTGGAAAAAGTTTAGATCGTGATGGTGATGGGAAAAGCCTGCGACTGCAACCCGGGAGGCAATGGCAAGAAATGTCCGAAAAAAGCATAAGAAATAAACCAATCAGACCAAGGGAAACTCATGAAGAAAAATCTTACTTACACTATCGGTTTTAGTTGCCTTGTCTGCGTGTGGTGGCCAATCTGAAGAACAACCGGCATCTGCCCAACCTCAAGAGCAAGCACAATCCGAATTAAAAAACCATGCCGGTAAGCTATACCGACTATCAATCAGCAGCCAATAAAGGGCTTGCCGACCAAAAAACCGGTCTGACCCTTCCCGAACATGTTGTCCCTACCGACAATGCGGAAGGGAGGAATCTGCTGCATGACTTTTCAGACGGCCTCACATTAACCGTTGATACCGATAAAGCCGACAAAAATTACTGCCGTCCGAGTAGTTTGGAATACAGATGCAGTGCCTCAAAAAGCGGAAAAAAACTGTCCAAAGCCGCCGCTGCCCTGATTGCGGCAACCGCCCCGGAAGACCGCACACTGCTGCGTGATACCGGCGACCAAATCAAAATGGCGATTGACAGCCATAATGCTCAAAAAGAGCCAACCCGAGAATGGGCGCGTGGTGGGATTGCTTATAAAGTCACTGTTACCAATTTACCGAGCGTGGTTTTGACGGCAAAAGCTGAGTAAATCTATTAAGTAGAAAAAAATAGAAAGGGAAATGATGATTGAGAAAAGTATTTCTATTGTAGATGGAAAGGAATACTCCGTTTTTGCTGTATCACACGAGTTTCGTTATACCTTTGATGTGCAAATTCGTGCTACTGACCGTGATAAAAATTCAGGGTGGTATGCAGTCATAGACCAAATTGTTCCATCACGTGTTCGATTAGAACTGCCTGAAGATATTGATTTGAATAGGCTGGCTAACAATGCTACTATCCGTGCAAATGTAACAGTTGAGTATGACTTAAAGCAAAATGGCTCTCGTAAGCCTAAAAAAATCATCCTCACATCTCTCTCTACTGATTAAGTTTTAACCCGCATTAAAGGCTTAGTCAGACAGCCTTACCTAAAATCCCTGTACCTATCAATAGATACAGGGATTTTTTATGTCCAGCAAATTCAATCAATTCATTGAGCGCGTCCTCTCCCACGAGGGCGGCTATGTCAACCATCCCAAAGACCCCGGCGGCGAGACCAACTGGGGCATCACCAAACGCACTGCTCAGGCAAACGGCTACAACGGCTCCATGCGTGCCATGACGCGCGAACAGGCGATCGGCATTTACCGTCAAGCATTTTGGGAACGCTATCACGCCGATCAAATGCCGGAAGCGGTTGCATTCCAATTCTTCGATGCCTGCATCAATCACGGTCATGGCAATGCTGCCCGTATGCTGCAACGCGCCGCAGCCGTGCCGGACGACGGCGTTATCGGAGCAGTCAGCCTCAAAGCCATCAATTCACTTCCCGAAAATGATCTCCTGCTCCGTTTCAACGCCGAGCGTCTGGTCTTTTATACCAAGCTGGGTACGTTCACATCATTTGGCAAAGGCTGGATTCGCCGCGTAGCACAAAACCTGATTCATGCGTCTGCAGATAACACCGATTAAAGGGAGACAAACCATGTCAAAAAAGTCACTCATCGCCCTAATGACCGCAGCCATGCTGCCCGATTTCAGCCACAGCGACCTGGGCATTCGCTACGCCATGCCGACTCAGGGATGTTGGACGCAAGCCCATCGCAAGAGCAGGGGTAGCCGCCGCGAAACGCGCAGCCAAAAAAAGCGTCGCAAATAACCGCCTTTTTTTCAAATGGTTGGGCGGCTTGGTATCTAATCCGGCCACAGGGAAAATCAGCCATACCAAACTATGGGCAAACGTGGCAGCCGCCTCTATGACCTATAAGTTCTCGCAAACAGCGGATGCACCGGAATGGCTCTGGTGGGCTTATGGCGCATTGGTCGGCGGGTATGCATTAATCAAACGCGGCATCGCGGCGATTCCGCAGGTCGCTGAAATCCATAAAGGAAAAAGACGATGTGGAAAACGCTTAACCCTATTTGGCAGACCCTGATTCTGATTTTGCTGATAGCAGGTGCAGTACCAACGATTTATTTCTGCGGCTATAAGTCCTCAGCAAAGAAGGCGGAAGCTGAAAAAGCCGAAGTCATTGCTACTTATCAGGCTTCAGCCTTGGTCGCCGAGCAGCTCTATACCGAAAAGCTCAAAGCGGCTAATGAAGAAAAAAACAGCGTTGGTTTGATTTCGCACAAGCACAAAGCCGCGATTTGGCAACCGCCTATCAACAAATCGGCCGCCAAGCGGCTCAATTGGAGAAGCAGATTGATGAAACTGTACAAAAAGACGGCAACCGTTTTAACGGCCTTGGCACTAACAGCGTGCAACTCTACAACCGTGCCCTCGGCCACGATTAAAACCGTTACCGTAGCGGAAATCCCCCCCGTCTCTTCCGAGCTGCTGCTCGTTCACGAACGCCCCGAGCGTCTGAGTGGCGGCTCTCCCGAACAACTTTTTAAACCACGCCGTCCGCTATGGCGAATACTGCCAAAAAAACTGGAAAAAAACAAATTTCTGGCTGGCAGACATGGTACAAGAAAGGCCGTCTGAAAAAATGACTGATTTTGCCGACCGCGCATCCGAACGCGAAGCCATCTTTCTCGCAGCATCCCTGGCAAAGCATCAACCGCCGTCTGAAACCACCGCCAGCCTCAGTCATTGTGAAGATTGCGGTGCGCCGATACCAAAAGCAAGGCAACAGGCAGTCAAAAGGCTGTACGCGCTGCGTTGTCTGCCAAGAATATTTTGAACACGGATGGCCTTAAAAATGGAAAAAAACCTTTATTCACATCGAGTTTTGGCAACTTGTCGGCTTTTTACTCTCATTCCTCGGTATCTGTTTCACCTTCGGCAAAATGCTGCTGGCTCAATTCCGCGAGCAGCAGGACGAACGCCAAAAAAACAGCAGGAACGCCTACAGGGTAAAGTCGAAATCATGGAAAACAAACTGGCGGAATTCAATGCCGGCCTGCCGCTCACATACGTCCTGCGCGAAGACTACATCCGTAATCAAGTCGTCCTCGAAGCCAAACTCGACAACGTCGCAGAAAAAAACTCACTGAAATCTACAAAATGGAAAGCGTAAAAAAATGATTAGCCAGGAACTGATCGCCAAACAACGGCGCGAGGGTATGCGTTGGAACATTATCAACACCCTTAATAAAGCCCGACCGCACGACAAGCGAAACCTTCTTGTTGGATATCATGAACGCGATTTATCCGCAAACCACCGCACTGGAGCTACGCCAACAACTTGATTATCTGGCTGACCGCAAAAATGGTAGACCTCAATAAAGCCCCCGCACGGCCTGTGGTTTGCCGACTTGACCAGTTTAGGTGTCGATATTGCCGAATATACGGTGGAGTGCCGTGCCGGTATTGCACGGCCTGAGAAAGTATGGAGCTAGGCATGGCGCAACGCAGCAGCATTGAAAAACTCCCCGAAGCCGTCCGACATGAATTTGAACGGAAGCTGGTAGAAAACGGTTTTTCAGACTACCAAGCCATTGCCGAATGGCTGCAAGACCAAGGCTATGAAATCAGCCGCTCAGCCGCCCACCGCTACGGCCAAAAAGTGCAACGTCGTTTTGCTGCCATCAAATCCAGCACCGAAGCCGCGCGACTGATTGCCGAAGGCGCAGCCGATGAAGGCGATACCCGTAGCGAAGCCCTGATGGCCATGCTGCAAACCGAACTGTTCGACGCATTGGTAGCCATAGGCGAGATGGACAGCGAAGAATTAAACGCGCTCGACCGTTTCGGTGTGATGGCCGAGGGTGCGAAGAAAATTAGCGGTCTGATTTCCGCCAGCACACGCCTGAAAGAGTATCAGGCCAAGGTCAAAGCCAAAGTACAGGCGGCCGCCGAAGATGTAGCCAAGCAGGCCAAGAAAGGCGGCTTGTCTGAAGAATCGGTCGAGGCCATCCGCAAGCATATTTTAGGGATTGCATCATGACGCCGTCTGAAATCCGAAATACCCGCCCATCAGAAGACCGTACCCCTACGGTCTTATTGCCGTATCAGCAGGCTTGGTGCGCCGACCAGTCGCCTGTGAAGCTGTGCGAAAAATCGCGCCGTATCGGTTTGAGCTGGGGAGAAGCTGCCGATACCGCCTTGCTGGCCGCATCCGCTAAAGGCATGGACGCATGGTACATCGGCTATAACAAAGACATGGCCTTGGAGTTTATCCGCGACTGTGCAGGCTGGGCAAAGCATTACCAGCTGGCGGCAGGCGAAATCGAAGAAACCGAGGAAGTGTTTGTCGAAGGCGACGACCGCCAGGCCGTGTTAGCCTTCGTTATCCGCTTTGCTTCCGGCTTTCGCATTACCGCCTTATCCAGCCGGCCTTCCAACCTACGCGGTAAACAAGGCCGCGTGATTATTGATGAGGCGGCGTTCCACGAGCAGCTTGGCGAATTGCTTAAAGCGGCAATGGCCTTGCTGATGTGGGGCGGCCAGGTGCATATCATCTCTACGCATGACGGCGTAGACAACCCATTCAACGAGTTGATTAACGATGTGCGTGCAGGGAAAAAACCTTATTCCGTCCACCGCATTACCTTTGACGAAGCGGTTGAACAAGGCTTGTACCGCCGTATCTGTCTGCGTTTGGGCAAGGATTGGACACCCCAAGGTGAATCCGCGTGGTGTAAGGAAATTCGTGATTTCTACGGTGAAGATGCCAGCGAAGAGTTGGACTGTATCCCGAAAAAACGGCGGTGGCAAATGGTTGAACCGTGCCTTAATTGAAAGCCGTATGACCCCATACACGCCGGTTATCCGCTACGACCAGACCGACGATTTTCGGCCTGCTGCCCGAACCGCGTCGCGCAACGGAGGTGGCCGACTGGATAGCCGACACCCTGCAACCGCTGCTCGACGGTTTGGACAAGACCCGCGTTTCTTTTTGTAGGCGAAGACTTTGCCCGCTCGGGCGACCGCACCGTGATTGTGCCGCTCTTACAAAGCAAAGACCTGATTTTAAAACCGCCGTTTGTTTTGGAACTGGGCAATATGCCGTTTGCCCAGCAGGAGCAAATTATGCAGCACCTGTTGGCCAAGCTACCTAATCTGCGCGGCGCGGCCTTGGATGCGCGAGGCAACGGTCAATCTTTGGCCGAAGCCATGCGCGATGCGTTCGGCGCAGAAGTGGTGGAAGCCGTGATGCTGTCGGAAAACTGGTACCGCACCCATACCGCTCCGTTCAAAGCCGCCCTCGAAGACGGCACACTCGACGGCCTGCCGCGAGATGAAGACATCCTCACCGATTTACGTGCGTTCGAATTAGTCAAAGGTGTGCCTCGTATTCCGGACACCCGAACCAAAGGTCAAGACGGCAAAAAAACGCCACGGTGACGCAGCGATTGCCTTTGTCCTTGCCCATTACGCCAGCCGCGAACTCAATGCCGGACCGGTACGCGTGGCCAGCCGCCACGTGCGTCGAATTAGCAGAACAACGCATGGCTTTTTAGGCCGTCTGAAAAGAGAATCCCATGAAAAAAACCGCATTTCAAACTCAAAACCAATCATGGCAACATCACCTTCAAACCCGATGACCTGACCGGCCATATCGCCGTCTCACGCCAATTTTTAGGCGGTTTCGGCGGTTGGTTGCCTAATCCTGACCCGATTCTGCGCAAGATGGGCAAGCAAATCCATGTTTACCGCGAATTGTTGCGCGACGAGCTGGTCGGTAGCTTCGTGCGCCGCCGCAAAGCCGCTGTGGCACGGCTGGATTGGAAACTCAGCGGCGATGAGGTCGAAGATCGTGTATTGGATTTTGTCGAAAATTGGCTGGTCGCTGATGTTGATGTTTATAAGATCTGCAAAGACATCATGAATGCCTCATTTTTTGGCTATCAGCCTATCGAAATTATCTGGCAAAAAGGCAGTCAATGGCTGCCGTCTGAAATTGTGACCAAGCCGCAGGAATGGTTCGGATTCAATGATGAGCGTGAGTTGGTTTTTACCGAAAACGGCTTGAGCCAAGAGCCGCTACCGCCTTATAAATTTCTGTGTCCGCGCCATGAGGACGACTATCTTAACCCTTATGGCCTAGGTGATTTGGGTTTGGTGTTTTGGCTGGTAACTTTCAAACGCGGCGGCATGAAATTTTGGGTAAGTTTCACCGAAAAATACGGCGCACCTTGGCTCATTGGCAAAGAGCCACGCTCCAATACCCATAGCGACACCGAAAAGTTGCTCGACGCATTGGAAGCCTTAATAAGCAATTCGGTCGGCACGATTCCGAATGATTCCAGCGTCGAAATTCACGAAGCCAGCGGCAAGTCATCATCAGTAGATGCATTCGACAAGCTGCTGAAAGAGTGTAAGTCCGGCATCAACATTGCCTTGCTTGGCCAAGACCAAACCACCGACAAAGAAACCAACCATGCCAGTGCCAGCGCGGGCTTGGAAATTGCCGACGATATCCGTGACGGTGACCGCCGTATTGTTGAAGCGGCGTTTAACGAATTGATTGAATGGGTGGGTGGAACTGAATTTCGGCGATGTGGCTTGTCCGAAATTCGAGCTGTTTGAAAACGAGGAGGCAGGGCACGAAAGAGCGTGCTGAGCGCGACAGTTTGCTGTCCAGCGCGGGTGTGAAATTCACTCCGCAATATTGGAAACGCACTTATGGTTTGGAAGACGGCGATATCGTTGAAGAAGATGCCATTATCCCGACCGCTGCTGACTTTGCCGAAGGTTGGGATGGCACAGAAACCGATGCAGGCTTGATTTTAGATACGCTTGCGCCCAATGCAGGCCGTCTGAACCAACAAGGCCGCGACCTGACTACCTTATTGGTGCAGGATTTGCAGCGCGGCGAAACCGAAGACAATATTCTCGACCGCTTGGTCGAGCAGTTCCCGAATATGGATGACACCGCCTTGCAAAAACGAGCTGGCGCGTGTGATTTTCCTGTCCGGTTTGGTCGGCCGCATTGAAGCGGCGCAGGAGATGAACTGATGAATCCGGAAGACATCAAGGCAATTTTCGGCCTAGAGCCGGAAGCAGCGGTCGAATATTTGAAGCAGAAAGGTGTGGCCGTTTCGTGGGATTGGCAGGACATGCTGGACGACGCACACGCCACCGCCTTTACCGTGGCCAAAACCGCAGGCATGGACGTGGCCAACGACATTTATCACGCAGTCGTCAAAGCTGCAGAGACCGGCCAAACACTGGAGCAGTTTCAGAAAACACTTACACCGGTATTGCAAAGCAAAGGTTGGTGGGGACGCACCCCAACAACCAATCCGGACACTGGCGAAGCCCAAACTGTTCAACTCGGTAGCCCGCACCGCCTGAAAACCATCTATCTGACCAATATGCAGTCAGCCTACATGGCTGGACGCTACGCTGAAATGATGGATTCTGTCGACACCCACCCGTATTGGCAATACGTCGCTATAAACGACAGCCGCACCCGTGACAGCCACCGTAGAATGCACGGCCGTGTCTATGCAGCAGCCGACCCGGTTTGGGACACCATGTATCCGCCGTTGGATTTCCGCTGCCGCTGCCGCGTGCGTCCATTATCACGCGCCGCAGGAGAAAGCCGTGCCTTACCTAGTCCGACACTTGAGACTCAAACCGTCGACATCGGTAGCAACGAATACACCGGAGAAGCTCGCTACGCCCAACGCACCGGCTTGCGGATTGACGGAAAGTTTGTTGCCCCAAGCGCAGGCTTCAATGCCAACCAAGGAAAAGCCATGCTCTCGCGAATGGCTTCCGTAGCCGTCCAAAAAGCACAATCCGTTCATCCCGATATTGCACGCGTAGCCTTAAAAACCATGATGACCAATAGCAAATTCAAATCCTCATTATCTGCTGTCGATTTGGCATGGGTACTAAAATTAATCAAAGGTTAGATATGCTTGAAATTAATCTTGATACTTCATCACTAGATCGTGGCTTGAGCCAGCTTCTACAAAACGTAAGCCATCCGCGCAAAATGATGAAAGCCATCGCGACCGAAATGACTTCATTAACCGAAGAAAACTTCGAAAGCGAAAGTTTCGGTGGCAACAGATGGAAACAAAGCCAACGCGCAGCTCAAGGCGGGCAGACTCTGCAACTGACCGGCCAACTTGCAGCCAGCATCTCCACACAAGTAGGCAACGACTTTGCACGTATCGGAAGCAACAAACCATATGCGGCAATCCACCACTTGGGTGGCTCCGCAGGCAGAAACCATAGCGTCCAACTCCAGCCCGACCCTATCTACCAATCAACGGCAGTGGCTAACTTCAAAACGGAGCAGATAAACGCATCCTTGATATTGCAATCGAGTCACTCAGCTCAGGCTTGTAAAACAAAAAAAGACGAGCAAATTACGCCCGTCTTTTTGTTGCACTCTATGAAACTGCTTTTTCACAAAACCAATCCCACCAAATCCCGCTCCATCCAAAAATAATCCCAATTATCTCAGAGACTCTATATATTTATCTCATTGGGTTTCAGCCTGACTACGAAGCGGCTTTGGCTGTTTTGTAATTAACCAAATAAAATCAGGCCGTCTGAAGCTTTTCAGACGGCCTTTAGCTTATCTTCAAAATAAAAACGGTAGCTTAAAGCTACCGTTTTCTGTTTCAGACCTTATACAGATTTATCTGTTTTGTCTGCTTCTACTGACTCAGTATTCTGAACCTCATTTTGCTCAACAGGTTCAGCAGCTTCAGCAACAGGCGCCTCAGGCTCTTCTACTTTGTCATCACGGACATTGTGGCTGTAATCTTTAGGCGGACTAGGCTGTTTACCGGCCATAATTTCCAAAACTTGATCTCGATCGATGGTTTCCCAATCCATCAGTGCTTTGCACATGGTTTCCATCTTATCGCGATTTTCATCCAAGATTTTGTAAGCCACTTGGTATTGCTCATCCAAAATACGGCGGATTTCCGCATCGATATCTTGTTGAGTTTTCTCGGAAATATTTTGAGAACGGGTTACGCTGCGACCCAAGAATACTTCACCTTCGTTCTCAGCATAAACCATCACACCCATTTTGTCGCTCATACCATAACGCGTTACCATCTCGCGTGCCATTTGAGTTGCACGCTCGAAGTCGTTAGATGCGCCGGTAGAAATACGGCCAATAAAAATATCTTCAGCAATACGGCCACCAAACAAGATTGAGAGCTGGCTCAGCATTTGGTCTTTGTACATACTGATGCGGTCACGCTCAGGCAGTTGCCAAGTCAAACCCAATGCACGGCCACGAGGCATAATCGTTACTTTGTGAACCGGATCGGTAAACGGCAGGCTTTCCGCTACGATTGCATGGCCTGCCTCATGATAGGCTGTCGCACGTTTTTCATCTTCGTGCATTACCATACTGCGACGCTCCGGACCCATGTAGATTTTGTCTTTAGCATCTTCAAAGTCGCTTTGATCGACTTTAACTTTATTACGACGACCGGCAAACAAAGCAGCTTCATTGACCAAGTTTGCCAAATCCGCACCTGAAAAACCAGGTGTACCGCGTGCTAAAGAAGTCAAATCTACGGATGCATCCAAAGGTACTTTTTTAGCGTGTACTTTCAAGATTTGCTCACGGCCACGGATATCAGGTAATGGAACAACGACTTGACGGTCAAAACGGCCCGGACGCTGCAACGCAGGGTCAAGTACATCAGGACGGTTGGTTGCTGCGATCACAATAACGGTTTGGTTACTTTCAAAACCATCCATTTCAACCAACAATTGGTTCAATGTTTGCTCACGCTCATCATTGCCACCACCCAAACCGGCACCACGCTGACGGCCGACCGCATCAATTTCATCAATAAAGATGATACATGGAGCGTTTTTCTTAGCCTGCTCGAACATATCGCGGACACGGCTCGCACCGACACCGACAAACATTTCTACAAAATCAGAGCCTGAAATACTGAAGAATGGCACACCGGCCTCACCAGCAATCGCTTTAGCCAGCAAGGTTTTACCCGTACCAGGGCTACCGGCCAACAAAATACCGCGCGGTACACGACCACCCAGGCTTTGGTAGCGGTTAGGCGATTTCAGGTAATCCACGATTTCTTGTACTTCTTCTTTTGCCTCATCACAACCGGCAACATCGGCAAAAGTAACTTTATTGGAATCTTTGTCCAACAAACGTGCACGGCTCTTACCAAAAGAGAATGCGCCGCCTTTACCGCCACCGCCGCTTTGCATGCGCATGAAGTAGAACCATGCGCCAATCAATAACAAAACAGGCAGCAGGCTGTAAAACAGGCTAGCCAGCATGCTTGGTTTTTCTTCCGGAGTCACTTTGACGCGTACTTTGTTGTCCAACAGTGTTTTAACCAAGTTGTCATCCAAAGGCGCATTGGTATAGAAGGCAGTTTTATCGGTGCGCTCACCTTTAATCAGATAGCCGCTGACAACAGATCCTTCAATATTGACATTGGATACTTCGCCACTATTAACTTGCTGAATAAATTGAGAATATTCGATTTGCTGTTTATCTTCCTGCTTATCGCTGAGTGCATTGAATGCTGCTAAAAAGCATAGCACCACCCACTACCCAGACTAATATGTTTTTAATGGTATTCCCCACTGAACAGGCTCCATGGTTACAAAATAAATAAAATCAAGGGAAAGAATTTTAAAGCACCCACCCTACATTGTCAGCGTTTATTTTTACCTAATAGGTAAATCTCACTGGAACGATTGCGGGAAGCATCCGGCTTTCGAGTTTGTACACTGGCAAAAATTTCACGCATAGCCGCCGTATACTCTTGATAACCCGCGCCTTGAAACACCTTCACTAAAAAAACTGCCTCCAGTTTTTCAAATGTTGGGAGGCAAAAATCCAAAGCCAGTTCACACAAATAAAAACTGCGTGCCTGGTCTGTTACGGCATTGCCTGACATATTGGGTGCCATATCACAGATTACAAGGTCTAACGGACGATTATCCAATAAAGCTTCAAACTGCTCCAAAACGGCATCTTCCCTAAAGTCGCCCTGAATAAACGACACACCATCAATCGCATCCATCGGTAAAATATCCAAAGCAAACACCGCCCCTGTTTTACCGACCAGCTTGGCTGCAACCTGTGACCAACTTCCCGGCGCGCTGCCCAAATCCGCCAAAACCGTACCTGGTTTGATTAATTTATCTTTTTGATTGATTTCCAATAATTTATAAGCCGCTCTGGCACGATATCCGTCCTTTTGTGCCATATGGACATAATGATCGTTGACGTGCTCATGCAGCCATGCTTTTGAAGATTTTGAGCGTACAGCCATCTTGATTTGAAATGCTTAAGTTAAAATCAGCATTGTACGTTATTTCCCCCGTAAATGTTCTAAATCGCGTACAATATAGCCATTATTCTTTTGAATTGGATACTTATTAATATGAGCGACAACAAATTAAGCACCAAAGAAATTTTGGCCTTGAAAGCCCAAGCACACCACCTTCATCCCGTTGTTATTGTTGGCCAACAAGGTTTGACCGACTCCGTCATTAAAGAAACCGACGCCGCATTGACAGCACACGAATTGATTAAAGTCCGTGTTTTTGGTGATGACCGTGCAGAACGTATTGAAATTTGCAATACCCTGTGTGAAACACTGGGTGCTCAACTGGTGCAACATATTGGCAAATTACTTGTTTTGTGGCGTAAAAAAACCGGACGATAAATAATTTAAAAGTGAATAAACAGCAGAAGTATTTTTCTCAACCCACTTTATCACATGCCCTCTGTTGTATTTATGCAGCATAAAACAAATTATTCCATTATTCTAAGTATAAAAAATACAAATACGGTTGCCTGTTTTTGTAAATAACCTCAAAATTACAAAATCATAACGGCCGCACCCTGTCGGCCGATTATTTTATTCTTAATCCTTCACAAAATATAAAAGCAAACCGATGAATGCTCAACAATATGAAGAATCTTTTCTGCTAGCAGAAAAATTAATCACTCAAGACCCACCTGACTTTGCACGAGCCATCCCATTGCTCTGCGAAGCAGCAGAAGCCGGGCATGTTGAGGCTGCATTTCAGCTGGCAGGATGCCTGATCGAACACCACGAAAATGCACAAGATTTAGCAATTGCAGTTGAATATTTAAAGCAAGCTGCAAGAGCTGGTCATCCATACGCCCGCTATAATCTTCTCCAATTACAAGAAAATAATGGAATAGAAGTAGAAAAAGCTCATCGCGGCCTATCAAGAGCTTGCCGAAGAAGGATTGGCTCCTGCCCAACTGCGCCTGATGCGTTTATATGCAGACAATGGCAATGACCAAGAAGCAGTCAAATGGGCACTGAAAGCTGCCGAACAACAAAATCCTCAGGCACAATACTTCTTAGCCCAGCATTACCAATATTCCAGCTCTCCTGATTTGGAATATTCCCATAAACTTTATCAGCAATCCGCTGCACAGGGATTTATTGCGGCACACTGGCAACTCGGCCTTCAATACAAATTGGGGCAAGGTGTTGCACAAAACCCTGAAAAAGCAATCGAACATTTGCGTATTGCCGCCGATTACGACATTGTTCCAGCGCAAACTTCTCTTGCAGAACTCTTAGCCGCATCAAATCCTGCTGAAGCATTGGAATGGTTTGAAAAAGCTGCCGAACAAGGTGACAGCAATGCGCATGTAGCACTTGCCGAAATCTATCTTCTGGGTAAAAACACCGAACGAGACCCTCAAAAGGCCTATCAGCATGCTAAATTGGCTGCAGATCAAAATGACCCGGAAGGATTGCGTCTTTTAGGCGATATCCATCGCTACGGATTGGGACGAGCAGTTGATACAGACACCGCGCGTCAATATTATCAACGCTCGGCTGATTTAGGTAATCTTGTCGCTTACCAAAAACTTCTGTCTGACAGCGCATTGAATAACCAGCAAAACTATGAGCTGACGAAAGAAATCGCCCTCCAACGTCAGGAAGCTGAACGTCTTTACAAGCTGGCATTTGCAGCGCACTATGGCTTAAACGCCAACAAAATTATGCTGAAGCACTGGAGCTATACCTTCAGTCTGCAGAACGAGGACACAGTAAATCACAAACCAATCTTGGCATGATGTATTACAGCGGACAAGGCGTACCTGTCGATTATGCCCAAGCGGCGAAATGGTTTGAGGCGGCAGCCAAACAAAGGGATACAATGGCTCAATATAATCTTGCCTGTCTGTATTACCACGGCCTGGGTGTAGAGAAAGACATCAATAATGCATGTTTTTGGCTGCAAGAAGCCATCCAACATGGACATGAGCAGCAAGATGTTCTCAAAGAGCTTTTAGCTCAATGGAAGCAATTTGCTCAAAAATCCTCTGCAGTTTAAAGGCCGTCTGAAATTCTCAGACTACTAACAAATGACATGCCCAGCTATTCAACTAGCCTGTGCATGTCATTTTTTAATTTTCCCTTCCTCAATCATCGTCCTCTTAAAATTTCACTCTTTCTTAACCTCTTCCAAAATCTTCAGACGGCCCATTCGCTTGTAAAAAAATAACACGGTCTGAATTTTCTTTTTAAAACTCAAAGTTTAAATTTAATTTTCGATTTTAGACAAATTTTGAAAATTAATTTTCGTATTCGAATTTTTTTCATCCAAACAACAGAGACTTTTACCGTGTCTGTTTAATATTCTAATTTTAAAACCATCATAAGGGCACTTTTTAAAAATCATCAATTCAACCTCTACCCTCCTATTAATATCAACAGCGCGATTTGCCAGTTTGCCCAATTACTGATAGCATTTGCAGATTAGCCAGTTTGCAAAAAAATTTTTAATTTTTCAGAATTTTCATTGCTTCATATAACGTATTGAAAAATATTTAAATAATTAAAATTTTTTTCGAATTTGACTCTTGGAGTTTTTCGTTTATAAGCCGTATTTGTTCACAAACGAAAATATCGAGTACTACTCCGTCATTGAAAAACATTCAACACAAGGATAGATATTATGTCCACCCAATTACACGATGTTGACCCAATTGAAACCAAAGAATGGTTAGACGCTTTAAGCTCTGTTTTAGAATATGAAGGCAGCGAACGCGCCCAATACCTGCTGGAAAGTTTGGTCAAATACAGCCGTGACAAAGGCATCCGCATGCCTCACGGCACCACTACTCCATACTTGAACACCGTTTCCGTTGAAGACGAAAAAGGCATCCCTGGCGACCAAAACATCGAACACCGTATCCGTGCATTCGTTCGTTGGAACGCTGCCGCTATCGTTTTGCGCGCGGGTAAAAAAGATTTGGAATTGGGTGGACACATTGCATCTTTCCAATCAGCCGCCACTATGTACGAAGTCGGCTTCAACCACTTCTGGAAAGCTAAAGGCGAAGGCGAAGAAGGCGATTTGGTATTCTTCCAAGGCCACGTTGCCCCTGGTATCTACGCACGCGCTTTCGTTGAAGGCCGTCTGACTGAAGACCAATTGAACAACTTCCGTCAAGAAGTTGCCGGTCATGGTCTGCCTTCCTATCCTCACCCTCACCTGTTGCCTGACTTCTGGCAATTCCCAACCGTATCTATGGGTCTTGGCCCATTGATGGCGATTTACCAAGCCCGTTTCCTGAAATACTTGGAATCTCGCGGCCTGGCTAAAACCAAAGGCCGTAAAGTATGGGTATTCTGTGGCGACGGCGAAATGGACGAACCTGAAAGCCAAAGGTGCTATTGCTCTGGCTTCACGCGAAGGCTTGGACAACTTGGTATTCGTCATCAACTGTAACCTGCAACGTTTGGACGGCCCAGTACGCGGTAACGGCAAAATCATTCAAGAGCTGGAAGGCAACTTTGCCGGCGCAGGCTGGAATGTTGTGAAAGTCATCTGGGGTCGTCGTTGGGACCGCCTCTTGGCAAAAGACAAAGATGGCATCCTGCGCAAACGTATGGAAGAGTGCTTGGACGGTGACTACCAAACTTACAAATCCAAAGACGGCGCATACGTCCGTGAACACTTCTTCAATACGCCTGAACTGAAAGCATTGGTTGCCGATATGACCGATGATGAAATTTGGGCATTGAACCGTGGCGGCCACGATCCTCAAAAAGTGTACAACGCTTACGACCGCGCAGTGAACCACGCTGACGGCAAACCTACTGTCATTTTGGCTAAAACCATTAAAGGTTACGGTATGGGTGCATCCGGCGAAGGTCAAAACGTTGCCCACCAAGCCAAAAAAATGGACAAAGCTTCTTTGAAACAATTCCGTGACCGCTTTGACATTCCTGTTACCGATGAGCAAATCGACAGCGGCGACCTGCCTTACCTGACTTTGCTCCCGATAGCGAAGAATACAAATACCTGCATGCACGCCGTGAAGCTTTGGGTGGCTACCTGCCTCAACGCAAACCTACCCAAGAAGTTCTGGAAGTGCCTGAGTTGTCAGCATTTGAGACTCAACTGAAATCCAGCGGTGACCGTGAATTCTCAACCACCATGGCTTTCGTCCGCATCCTGTCTACTTTGCTGAAAGACAAAAAAATCGGCAAACGCGTGGTGCCTATCGTTCCAGATGAAAGCCGTACGTTCGGTATGGAAGGTATGTTCCGTCAATACGGTATTTGGAACCCTAAAGGCCAACAATACACTCCTCAAGATAAAGACCAACTGATGTTCTATAAAGAATCTGTTGACGGTCAAATCTTGCAAGAAGGTATTAACGAACCAGGTGCTATGGCTGACTGGATTGCTGCTGCGACCAGCTACGCAAACAACGACTTTGCCATGATTCCTTTCTACATCTACTACTCTATGTTCGGTTTCCAACGCGTTGGCGACTTAGCATGGGCAGCAGGCGATATGCATGCACGCGGCTTCCTGTTGGGTGGTACAGCCGGCCGTACAACACTGAATGGCGAAGGTTTGCAACACGAAGACGGCCACAGCCACATTCAAGCAGACTTGATTCCAAACTGTGTAACTTACGATCCGACATTCCAATATGAAGTAGCCGTTATCGTACACGATGGCTTGCGCCGCATGTATGTTAACCACGAAGACGTGTTCTACTACATCACCCTGATGAATGAAAACTACACCCATCCGGACATGCCTGAAGGCGTAGAGCAAGACATCCTGAAAGGTATGTACTTGCTGAAAGCCAGCGGCAAAGGCGACAAAAAAGTCCAATTGATGGGTTCCGGTACCATCCTGCAAGAAGTGATTGCCGGTGCCGAATTGTTGAAAGCCGACTTCGGTGTAGAAGCAGACATCTGGTCTTGCCCATCATTCAACCAGCTGCACCGCGATGCTATCGAAGTGGAACGCTTCAATCGTCTGAACCCATTGGAAACTGCAAAAGTACCGTTTGTTACTTCTCAGCTGCAAGGTCATGACGGTCCGGTTATTGCCGCTACCGACTACATCCGCAGCTATGCTGACCGTATCCGCGCCTACATCCCTAACGACTACCACGTCTTGGGTACTGACGGCTTCGGTCGCTCCGACAGCCGTGCCAACCTACGCAGCTTCTTCGAAGTTGACCGCTACAACGTTGCCGTTGCTGCATTGAGCGCATTGGCCGAACAAGGCAAAGTCAGCAAAGAAACCGTTCAACAAGCTATTGAAAAATATGGCATCAAAGCCGATGCAGCTCCTAGCTGGAAACGCTAATTGATGTTTCAGACGGCCTGTTTGCTTCATTCATACATCAGGCCGTCTGAAAGCCAAATGCTTGAATAGTTTGAACAAACTGTACCGATGCCGTGTGAAACAGTTTTCAGACGGCATCAAACTGAAAATATTAAAGGAACTCAAATGAGTATCGTAGAAATCAAAGTCCCTGATATCGGCGGTCATGAAAACGTCGACATCATCGCTGTAGAAGTTAAAACAGGCGACACCATTGCCATTGACGACACCCTGATTACTTTAGAAACCGACAAAGCCACTATGGACGTACCTGCCGATGCAGCCGGTGTCGTGAAAGAAGTTAAAGTTAAAGTTGGCGATAAAATCTCTGAAGGCGGCGTTATTCTGACCGTTGAAACCGATGCCGCCGCTGCCGATGCAGCCCCGGCTCCTGCAGCTCCCGCTGCAGAAACTCCCGCTGCTCCAGCTGCTGCGCCTGCCGCAGCCCCTGCAGGCGGTGCAACTGTAAAAGTCGTTGTACCGGATATTGGCGGTCATACAGATGTAGACATTATTGCCGTTGAAATCAAAGTTGGCGACACTGTTGCCGTTGACGACACTCTGATTACTCTGGAAACCGACAAAGCCACTATGGACGTACCATGTACAGAAGCCGGTGTTGTTAAAGCCGTATTTGTAAAAGTTGGCGACAAAGTATCTGAAGGTTCTGCCATTATCGAAGTAGAAACCGCCGGTTCCGCCGCAGCTGCTCCTGCTCCTGCCGCTCAAGCTGCCGCACCTGCACCAGCCGCTGCTCCGGCTCCTGCTGCTCCCGCACCAGCCGCTACGCCTGCTCCAGCTGCACCTGCAGCTGCCAAAATTGACGAAGCTGCTTTTGCCAAAGCCCATGCAGGTCCTTCCGCACGTAAACTGGCGCGCGAATTGGGTGTAGATTTGGGTCAAGTTAAAGGTACCGGTCTGAAAGGCCGTATCATGGGCGAAGACGTTAAAGCCTTCGTTAAATCCGTTATGCAAAGCGGTGCAGGCAAACCTGCCGCTGCCTCTTTGGGCGGTGGTCTGGACTTGTTGCCATGGCCTAAAGTTGACTTCTCTAAATTCGGCAGCGTCGAAGTTAAAGAACTGTCACGCATTAAGAAAAATCTCCGGTCAAAACCTGTCTCGCAACTGGGTTGTGATTCCTCACGTTACCGTACACGAAGAAGCGGACATGACCGAATTGGAAGAATTCCGCAAACAGCTGAACAAAGAATGGGAACGCGAAGGCGTGAAACTGTCCCCATTGGCGTTCATCATCAAAGCCTCTGTTGCTGCGCTGAAAGCCTTCCCTGAATTCAACGCCTCTCTGGATGGCGACAACTTGGTGCTGAAAAACTACTTCAATATCGGTTTCGCAGCAGACACGCCAAACGGCTTGGTTGTTCCAGTAATCAAAGACGTGGATCAAAAAGGCTTGAAACAAATCAGCCAAGAGCTGACCGAATTGTCTAAAAAAGCCCGCGAAGGCAAGCTCAAGCCACAAGAAATGCAAGGCGCATGCTTTACCATTTCCAGCTTGGGCGGTATCGGCGGTACAGGCTTCACACCAATCGTGAATGCTCCTGAAGTTGCTATCTTGGGCGTGTGCAAATCCCAAATCAAACCAGTTTGGAACGGCAAAGAATTTGCTCCTCGCCTGATGTGCCCGTTGAGCCTGTCCTTTGACCACCGTGTCATCGACGGTGCCGCCGGCATGCGCTTTACCGTATTCCTGGCTAACCTGTTGAAAGACTTCCGCCGCATTACTCTGTAATCCGAGCATTTTCAGACGGCCTGAATAAAAAGGCCGTCTGAAAAAAGAAGTCCGAACACCATTCAGAAAGATTAGACATGAGCTTAGTTGAATTAAAAGTGCCAGACATTGGCGGTCACGAAAATGTAGATATTATTGCGGTTGAAGTAAATGTGGGCGATACCATTGCTGTGGACGATACCCTGATTACTTTGGAAACCGATAAAGCGACTATGGACGTACCTGCCGAAGTTGCAGGCGTAGTCAAAGAGTTAAAGTTAAAGTCGGCGACAAAAATCTCCGAAGGCGGTTTGATTGTTGTCGTTGAGGCCGAAGGTGCAGCTGCCGCTCCTAAAGCCGAAGCGCCTGCCGCTCCTGCACAGAAGCACCTAAAAGCAGCCGCTCCAGCTCCTCAAGCTGCTCAATTCGGCGGTTCTGCCGATGCCGAATACGATGTAGTCGTATTGGGTGGCGCCTGGCGGTTATTCTGCTGCATTTGCCGCTGCTGATGAAGGCTTGAAAGTTGCCATCGTTGAACGTTACAAAAACTTTTGGGCGGCGTTTGCTTGAACGTCGGCTGTATCCCTTCAAAGCCTTGTTGCACAACGCTGCCGTTATCGACGAAGTGCGCCACTTGGCTGCCAACGGTATCAAATACCCTGAGCCTGAACTCGATATCGACATGCTGCGAGGCTACAAAGACGGCGTGGTTTCCCGCCTGACTACTGGTTTGGCTGGTATGGCTAAAAGGCCGCAAAGTAGATATTATCCAGGGTGACGGCCAATTCTTGGATCCGCACCACTTGGAAGTTTCTTTGACGACCAGCGAAGTGTACGAACAAGCTACGCCTACCGGTGAGAAAAAAATCGTTGCCTTCAAAAACTGTATCATTGCAGCAGGCAGCCGCGTAACCAAACTGCCTTTCATCCCTGAAGATCCACGCATCATCGACTCCAGCGGCGCTTTTGGCTCTGAAAGAAGTACCGGGCAAACTGTTGATCATCGGTGGCGGTATTATCGGTCTCGAAATGGGTACGGTTTACAGCACTCTGGGTTCTCGCCTGGATGTTGTTGAAATGATGGACGGCCTGATGCAAGGCGCAGACCGCGACTTGGTTAAAGTATGGCAAAAACAAAACGAATACCGTTTTGACAACATCATGATCAACACCAAAACTGTTGCTGTCGAGCCTAAAGAAGACGGTGTTTACGTTACCTTCGAAGGTGCAAATGCGCCTAAAGAACCACAACGTTACGATGCCGTACTGGTAGCTGCCGGTCGTGCGCCTAACGGCAAACTGATCAGCGCAGAGAAAGCCGGTGTTGCCGTAACTGACCGCGGCTTCATCGAAGTGGACAAACAAATGCGCACTAACGTGCCGCACATCTACGCTATCGGCGATATCGTCGGTCAACCGATGTTGGCACACAAAGCCGTTCATGAAGGCCACGTTGCCGCTGAAAACTGTGCCGGCCACAAAGCCTACTTCGACGCGCGCGTTATTCCAGGCGTTGCCTACACTTCTCCTGAAGTGGCATGGGTTGGCGAAACCGAGTTGTCTGCCAAAGCCTCCGGCCGCAAAATCACCAAAGCCAACTTCCCATGGGCTGCTTCCGGCCGTGCAATTGCCAACGGTTGCGACAATGGTTTCACTAAGCTGATTTTTGATGCTGAAACCGGCCGCATCATCGGTGGCGGTATCGTTGGTCCTAACGGCGGCGATATGATCGGCGAAGTCTGCTTGGCCATCGAAATGGGCTGTGATGCAGCCGATATCGGTAAAACCATCCACCACCCAACCCTTGGCGAATCCATCGGTATGGCTGCGGAAGTGGCATTGGGCGTATGTACCGACCTGCCTGCTCAGAAAAGAAATAAGTTCGCTCAAATAAAAATTTGAACGAACTTGATGGAACAAAAGGCCGTCTGAATGTTTCAGACGGCCTTTTCGCAAATAAGGAGACTCAATATGAAAAAAATCGAAGCTATTATCAAACCTTTCAAACTCGACGATGTACGCGAAGTCCTGACTGAAATCGGTATTACCGGCATGACTGTCAGCGAAGTCAAAAGGTTTCGGCCGCCAAAAAGGCCATACGGAAATTTATCGCGGCGCGGAATACGCAGTCGATTTTCTGCCTAAAGTAAAAATCGAATTGGTATTGGCTGACGATAAAGTCGATCAAGCTGTTGATGCCATTGTGGAAACCGCACATTCCGGCAAAATTGGGGACGGTAAAATCTTTATTTATCCCGTTGAAGAAGCGATCCGTATCCGTACCGGAGAACGCTCAGAAGCAGCACTTTAATAGAAATCGTAAAACACAGGATATAAATGCCGTCTGAAAAAAGTCATGACTTGTTTTAATCAAGACTTATTTCTCAGACGGCATTATTTTAATAACAACAACCATCCATTTTCTAAAGTCTATCCAAATAAACCAGTTACCGAAAACCTCACGCCATCAAGTATGGAGGAATTCAAGGCAATGCTTCACCTGACCTTCGTGAACAACTTTACCGTATCAAATAACTCTTTCCAAAGCAGGGCTAACCCCAATCCCATACTTGCAAAACCTCAATGCCCTCCTTTTAAAATCAAATTCCTCGTATTTGTTTCCTATTCTTATTGTTGTCTAACTTTTTCAGACGACCCCTTTCTTTATCCAAACTCCGTTATAATGACGGCTTTAAAATTAATTCATTCCCAAGACGGTCTTATCATGAAACACATCCACATTATCGGTATCGGCGGCACATTTATGGGCGGCGTAGCGGCTATTGCCAAAGAAGCAGGTTTTAAAGTCAGCGGTTGCGACGCAAAAATGTATCCGCCGATGAGCACTCAGCTCGAAGCCTTGGGCATAGACGTACACGAGGGTTTTGATGCCGCTCAATTGGACGAATTTAAAAGCCGATATTTACGTTATCGGTAATGTTGCCAAACGCGGCATGGATGTGATTGAAGCCATTTTGAACAAAGGCCTGCCTTATATTTCCGGCCCGCAATGGCTGGCTGAAAACGTATTACACCAGCACTGGGTACTCGGAGTAGCCGGAACACACGGCAAAACGACTACCGCCTCCATGCTGGCATGGGTCTTAGAATATGCCGGACTCGCACCAGGCTTCCTGATTGGCGGCGTACCGGAAAACTTCAGTGTTTCCGCCCGCCTGCCGCAAACCCCGCGCCAAGACCCTAACTCAAAATCCCCATTCTTCGTTATCGAAGCCGACGAATACGATACCGCCTTTTTTGACAAACGCTCCAAATTCGTACATTACCGTCCGCGTACCGCCATTTTGAACAATCTGGAATTCGACCACGCCGACATTTTTGCCGATTTGGGCGCCATTCAAACCCAATTCCATCATTTGGTACGCACCGTGCCGTCTGAAGGCCTCATCGTCTGCAACGGCCAGCAGCAAAGCCTGCAAGATACTTTGGACAAAGGCTGCTGGACGCCCGTAGAAAAAAATTCGGTACCGAACAAGGCTGGCAGGTTGGTAGCGTCCATGCCGACAGCTCGTTTGACGTACGCCATCACGGCGAAACGGTCGGACACGTCGCTTGGGAACTGATGGGCGAACACAACCGCATGAACGCACTCGCCGTTATCTCCGCTGCACGTCATGCCGGAGTCGATATTCAGACGGCCTGCGAAGCTTTGAGTGCATTTAAAAAACGTCAAACGCCGTATGGAAATCAAAGGTACAGTAAACGGCATCACTGTTTACGACGACTTTGCCCACCACCCGACCGCCATCGAAACCACTATCGAAGGTCTGCGCCAGCGCGTCGGTAACGCACGCATCCTCGCCGTCCTCGAGCCTCGTTCCAACACCATGAAACTCGGCACCATGAAAGCCGCCCTGCCCGTAAGCCTCAAAGGTGCAGACCAAGTGTTCTGCTACGCCGGCGGCGTGGACTGGAACGTCACCGAAGCCCTCGCGCCTTTAGACAGCAAACTGCACGTCGGCAAAGACTTCGATGCCTTTGTTGTCGAAATCGTGAAAAAAATGCCGAAGCAGGCGACCATATTTTGGTCATGAGCAACGGTGGTTTCGGTGGAATACACGGGAAGCTGTTAGAAGCCTTGAAATAAGCCTTCTCCAATAACCAAGGCCGTCCGAAAAGTTTTCAGACGGCCTTTTATCATGTGCTAATTAAAATCTATATTTACGAAAAAACGTTTTAATAATACCCAAATAGCACTCATCCATTATTAGCCCATACATACTTGCTCAAGACCATTTTTTCATTATGGATTGCCAATCCTTCCCAAAATCTGATAATAATGCAGACAACATCTAAGCCGTACATATATCATGAAACACAAAACTGCCTTTTTAAGCCCATAGTTCTCAGTATTGCGCTTTCCATCCTTCTGATTACAACAGTTGTATTTTTTGCCCGTAATCACAATTCTATCCTAAGTATTAATACCGATTTCCTACAACAAGAAATTACCGAACCCGAAGGACCATCACCGCAAATCGTACAATCTGCGCGCAACCAAATTGGCAAAACCCTTCGTTACGACCCGGCTTACACCAAGCTCACTTATCCGATGGGAGATGTGCCGATATCAAAAGGCGTTTGCACAGACGTCATTATCCGAGCCTTACGTGACCAAAATATAGATTTGCAAGAGCTTGTTCATCAAGATATGAGTCGGAATTTTTCCGTTTATCCGAAACGCTGGGGTTTGAAACAACCTGATACCAATATCGACCACCGCCGCGTGCCTAACCTAATGACTTATTTCACGCGTCAAGGCTGGGCCGTTCAAGATACAAACTATCAAGCTGGCGATATTGTAACTTGGGAACTGAAAGGCAACCGTCCCCATATCGGCATCGTCTCCGATCGAAAAATCGGCGACAGGCCCCTGATTATCCATAATATCGGTTCAGGAACCCGTGAAGACGATATCCTCTACCGCTACACCATTACCGGACATTTCAGACTTCCCGTTCAATAAATTATGAGACTACTGAAAGATTCACTTCAATATCATACCCAATCTGTAGTTTTGCGCTTTTTTGCAATCCACCTTTCGAGGCCGTCTGAAACCATAGGTGGGATATCCATCCGACAAAATATTAGAGACAGTGCGGCATATTCCATATCACTGATATATATGATAGTGTGATGAACTTTTACGATTTTAATTATATTGGAATCATGGATGGAGAGAATCGGTAAGTGGATAAGCTATCGAAACTAAAGATTAAATATACAATTTTTTTATATCAATATTTTTGTCGTTTTTTACAAAGGGGAGCTGAGTTTTTATACATATACAGTCGATAATGTGCCTTCATATTTTATAGACTGGGAAAGAATATTCCTTTCTTGCCCATATTTATGTTGCCTTATATAACGTCACCGTTTTTCTTCTTGGTCACTATATTTTTGGAAAAAGAACGAAAGCAGTCTGAAATTACTGATAAAAAGAGCAACCTTTTTAATCGGAGTTTCTACTGCTCTATTTGTAATATTTCCTATGAAATTTTATTTTCCCAAGCCTGAAGTCGATAACCAAATTTTAAAATCCTTCTTTTATATTTTGGGAAAAATTGGACAGTAGTTTTTAATCAATGCCCGTCATTACATGTGAGTTTTCGCTTTTCTTTCGGCTGAAGTTTATTGTAGAAATTCAAATCCAAATTCTTAAAAATCATTTTTTTGGTATCTGGGGATTTTTACTCGCTATTTCGGTCTTTATTTGTCTATCAGCACCATTTGATTGATTTCGTAGGGGAACATTGATATTTTTAATCACTTGTATCCTTTTTCCCAAGAAAAAGACAGTTTAAGCATTTTGTCACAGAATCTTAGAAAACACTACAACAACGATTGAAGCATAGTTCAAACATACAAAAAGGCCGTCTGAAAGAGTTTCAGACGGCCTTTTACCTAACCCTCTTTATTTAACCGCAACCGCCACATTTGCCACAGCCGCTGCTGCAGTCGCGTTTTTTCGGTTTGAATACGAATTTTCGCAAGAGGAAGAATACGCAGGCGAGCATAATCAAGCCGACGATAATATATTGAGTCATGACGATAGTATCCTTGAAGAAATTTGGTAAAACCACGAATGCGGCAAAATAAGCCATCAGGAACAAATAGCCTGTAATCATAAGCATATTTTTTTCATGGATTTGGTTTCGCGTTTAATCACGGCCAAAGTCGCGGCACACATCGGAGCATACACATACCAAGCCAAGAAGGCAAAGGCAGTAGGCAGGCCCCAGTTGTTGTGTATGATAGGAATCAGTGCGTTTTGTACTGCATCTTCAGACGATGCGCTGACGGCGTAAACGGTACCCAAAAGCGGCAACGACCACTTCGCGCGCGGCAATACCCGGAATCATGGCGATACACATTTCCCAAGTAAAGCCTAAAGGTGCAAAAAACGGCTGAATAGCATGACCAAGCGTACCTGCCAAGCTGTAATCGATGGCGGCACCGGTTGCGCCTTCAGGTGGTTGCGGCCAGCTTACCAAGCCCCACAGAACCACGGCCAACGCAAAAATGATGGTACCCGCGCGTTTCAGGAAGGCTTTTACCCTATCCCACAAGCTGGTCATGATGTGTTTGAAGTTAGGCGTACGGAAAGTCGGCAATTCCATCAAAAGTGGGAATTGTTGCACATTGCCTTTCATCCGCGCCAAGCGTTTCATGATATACGCTGCCAATGCGGCTGACAGAATGCCTACGATATAAAGAATAAACAATGTCAGGCCTTGCAGGTTGAAAATCCCACCCACTGTACGGTCAGGAATAACAGCGGCGATAATCAGCGCATACACTGGCAAACGTGCGGAACAAGTCAGCAACGGCGCAACCGCGATGGTAACAAGGCGTTCGCGCGGGTCGTTAATGGTACGCGCCGACATCACGGCAGGAACGGCACAGGCAAAGCTGGACAAAAGGGGAATAAACGAACGGCCGGACAAACCGCTTTTTGCCATGATGTTATCCAGCAGGAAGGCTGCACGCGGCAGATAGCCTGAGTCTTCCAATAGCAGGATAAAGGCAAACAAAATCGTAATCTGAGGCAGGAACACCAACACGCTGCCCAAACCGGCAATGACGCCGTTGACCAGCAAATCGTTGAGGATGCCCGGTTCCATGTTCGCGCCTATCCATTCGCCCAGCGCGGTAAAGCCGCCTTCGATGGCGTCCATAATCGGCGCCGCCCATGTGTAAACCGCTTGGAACACCATAAACAGGATGACCAGCAGCATAATCATGCCCCAGACGGGGTGCAGCACGATGTCGTCGAGTTTTTTGTGCCATGCGGGCAGCGTCATCTGGGTGCGTACCACTTGTGCCAAAATCGATTCGACTTCTTGATAAAGTTTGTCGCTATCCAGCGCATCGAGCGTGCGTTCGGCAGAGGCGGGGTTTGCGGGAAAAGAGCGTTTGCGCGGCAGCTTCGCCACGGCTTCGCGTACAGCCTGTACACCCGACGCGCTCACTGCAACTGTTTCCAAAACAGGTGCATCCAACAACTCGCTCAGTTTGGCCGCGTCGATATTCAAGCCCCTTTTGCGGGCCACGTCGCTCAAATTCAGCGACACCACCATAGGCAGTCCCAGCGTTTTCAGTTCCAAAAATCATGCGCAGGGTCATCGCAGGTTGGTCGCGTCGGCAGCGGCAATAATGGCATCGGGCGGAATGCCCATCTTGCCTACCATTACATCTTTCGCCACCGCTTCGTCGGGGCTGGTCGTGCGTAGGCTGTATGTGCCCGGCAGGTCGATAATGCGGACGGCCTCGTCGTCGAGGAAGGCGCCCTCGCGCTATCGACAGTTACGCCCGGATAATTGGCAACCTTGGCATGTGAGCCGGTCAAACCGTTGAACAAAAACGGTTTTGCCGCAGTTTGACGCGCCAATCAAGGCAAAAATAGCTTAGTTCCATCATTTTTCCTTATTCTTTCAGACGGCCTTTAAACGGCCTCAACGATACGACACATAATCTTCCCGGCCTCTTCCAACCGCAGGGAAAATTGGGATTGATTGCCCAAGCGTACTGCAAACGGTCCTCTTCCAAAACCGCCCACGGCAATCACTTGCAACGGCATTCCGCTGGAAAAACCCAAATCCGCAAGACGACGGGTTACCAAGGAATCCAATTCACCAAAAACAGGGTTGGAAATAATAGAATCAATATGGACGACTGCGCCTTTTTTTCAGGCGCGACAAAGGAATGGTAGACATAAGCCTCTTTTTCATTTGTTTTAAAATCAGATTATTAAAAAAACGTGAGAAGAATGACGAATGTGCGGGACATTTGAAAGATTGGTTATGAGTGGCTATTTGCCCTTCTTTCGATAAGTGCAGTTTGTTTTGAATACTGTTATTGTTTCCGTTAATGATAAGGTATATTGATATAAAAAATCAAATGTAATAAGATAAACTAAAAAGGCTGAAATCCTTTTATCATTAGGATTTCAGCCTTTTTATACACTCAACAAACTAAAGGCCGTCTGAAAAGCTTTCAGACGGTTTTCAAAAATAAAAACCGAATCAAATCGGTTTTTTTATTCCCATTCAGGGAAAGACTCTAAATTACAGAGCGTCTTTCAATGCTTTTACCGGCACGGAATTTAGGAGTTTTAGCAGCAGCAATAGTCAAAGGCTCGCCAGTTTTTAGGGGTTGCGGCCTTTGACGTTCGGCGCGTTCGCCGACGTAGAAAGTACCGAAACCGACCAGAGTAACAGTGTCGCCGTTTTTCAACGCGTTGGTTACGGCATTAGTAGTAGCATCCAAAGCTTTTTGCGCAGCAGATTTGGAAATGCTGGCTTGAGCAATTGCTTCGATCAATTCAGACTTGTTCACAATTAGTCCCTTCCTATCGTAAAAAAATGATGAAATGCCCGAATACTCGGGGCTTAAGCACTTTTAAAAGCACATACGCACTTTATAGCAATTCTGAAATTATCATGTCAAGTAAAAATGTGGAATTGCCCTATTTTTTTGGGGGCATTCAGGGCAAAACCACATTTTTTTGCAACATCAGACAGCCAACTTAATGCTTGGTTGCTTTTGTTCTTGACTTCGTCTTAGAAGTTTGCGGAGTTTCGTCAACCGCCAATTCAGCCGCCCATTGCTCAGGCTGAGCTTCCAAACCAAAAGCCAACACTTCATCAATCCATTTGACCGGATGAATGGTCAGACCGGTTTGACATTTTCAGGATTTCTTCCAAATCTTTGACGTTGTCTTTTGGAATCAATACATGCTTGATCCCGCCACGCAAAGCAGCCAGCAGTTTTTCCTTCAAACCGCCAATCGGCAAGACTTCGCCACGCAAAAGTGATTTCGCCGGTCATCGCCACGTCCGCACGCACCGGAATTTTGGTGAAGGCAGAAACCATCGCCAAAGTCATGGCGATACCTGCGCTGGACCATCTTTTGGCGTCGCCCCTTCAGGCACATGGACGTGAATGTCTTTCTTCTCATAAAAATCAGGAGCCAGACCCACTGATTCAGCACGAGAACGGACAACCGACCATGCAGCCGATACCGATTCTTTCATGACATCGCCCAGTTGGCCGGTACATTGAATCGTACCCTTTGCCCGGCAAGGCAACCGCCTCAACGGTCAACAACTCGCCACCGACTTCGGTCCAAGCCAGACCGGTTACCTGACCGATGCGATTTTCGCTTTCAGCCACACCATAGTCGAAACGGCGCACGCCCAGATAGTCATGCAGATTTTTTTCTCAGTAACTTTAATCGCTTTAAGCTTGGCCTTGCTTACTGTTTTGGATTTGGACGCTTTTTTTCTTGTCCTCATTCAAAGTAACCTGCATCACCACTTTGCGGCAGATTTTGGCAATTTCGCGATCCAACGAGCGGACACCGGCCTCGCGGGTGTAGTAACGGATAATATCGCGCACTGCACTTTCATCAACCACCAACTCACCCTCTTTTACACCATTGCGCTTCATTTGTTTCGGCACAAGGTATTGCATGGCAATATTGATTTTTTCGTCTTCTGTATAACCGGACAGACGGATGATTTCCATACGGTCAAGCAGCGGAGTCGGGATATTCAAGCTGTTTGAAGTCGCAATAAACATCACATCGCTCAAATCATAATCGACTTCGGCATAGTGGTCGGCGAACTTGTTGTTTTGCTCAGGATCCAGCACCTCAAGCAAAGCACTGGCCGGATCACCGCGGAAATCGCTGCCCATCTTGTCGATTTCATCAAGCAAGAACAATGGGTTTTTCACGCCGGCTTTCGCCATGTTTTGCAGGATTTTGCCCGGCATAGAGCCAATATAGGTACGGCGGTGTCCGCGGATTTCGCTTTCATCACGCACGCCGCCCAAGGCCATACGCACATATTGTCGGCCTGTGGCTTTGGCAATCGACTCACCCAAGGAAGTTTTACCCACCCCCGGAGGACCCACCAGACACAAAATCGGGCCTTTGAGCTTGTCCATACGTTTTTGAACAGCCAAATATTCCAAAATACGCTCTTTGACTTTTTCCAAACCATAGTGGTCGGCATTCAAAAATCAAATCAGCCTTGGCAATATCTTTGCTGACACGGGATTTTTTTCTTCCACGGCAGCTCAAGCAAAGTATCGATATAGTTGCGCACAACGGTCGATTCCGCAGACATCGGCGGCATCATTTTCAGTTTTTTCAATTCAGACAGACATTTTTCTTCAGCCTCTTTGCTCATGCCTGCTTCTTTGATTTTGTTTTCCAGCGCATCCAGCTCGTCGCGCTCGTCTTCTTCGCCCAATTCTTTCTGAATCGCTTTTACTTGCTCATTCAAGTAATACTCGCGTTGGGATTTTTCCATTTGACGTTTTACACGGCCACGAATGCGTTTCTCGACCTGCATGATGTCGAGTTCGGCTTCCAACTGAGCCAGCAGAAATTCCAAACGCTCAACAATGCCGGCAGTCTCCAGCACATATTGACGCTGCTCCAATTTCAGCTGCAAATGCGCGGCAATAGTATCGGCAAGACGGCTGTTGTCATCGATACTGCTGATGGTACTGATGACTTCGGCAGGGATTTTTTTGTTCAATTTCGCATATTGCTCAAATTGAGTTAGCAAGGTACGACGCAAGGCTTCAATTTCAGGGATTGTCCTTGTCGCTGTTTTCATCAATCGCCTCAACATGGGATAAAAACAGTCCGCCTGTTTCGTCAACCGTCAATGCGCGCGCACGACGGATACCTTCTACCAACACTTTAACGGTGCCGTCAGGCAGCTTCAAAACCTGCAAAACTTGGGCAACCGTACCAGTTTGGTGCAAATCTTCGGCTTTAGGGTCTTCTGTATTAGGGTCAAGCTGGGCCAACAGGAAAACCGGATCATCATTAGCCATTGCCGCCTCAAGGGCTGCAATCGATTTAGGACGACCGACGAACAGCGGCAATACCATATGCGGATACACCACGACATCGCGTAAAGGCAAGGTAGCCAGCGCACTGTATTCCTCGAAATATTTGTCTTTTGTCGGCATAGTTAGAAATCTCAATCATTGTTAAATCAGAATGTAGCTCAAAATTGGGCTGAAGCGCTGCATTTCAAGACTTGAAAACAGCTTATCCGCACCTATTTTCGAAAACATCATTTTTATAGCCCGATATGGACGTTTACGATAAAATATATCGGATTTCGGGCCGTCTGAAAACTTTTCAGACGGCCCTGGCTAACCAAACAAGGTAGTAAACCATGACAGACTCAACCGAAAAAAAATCATTAATTGAATTCCCTTGCACCTTTCCTGTAAAAGTCATGGGCGCAGTTCATCCCGAATTTGAATCCGCCATCTTGGAAACCGTGCGTAAACACGCTCCCGACACCGAGCCGCACCACATTACTACGCGCCCAAGCAGCAAAGGCAACTACACCAGCGCAACCGTCAAAGTAAATGTTGATAACCAAGAGCAGCTCGACAATATCTACCGCGACCTGACTTCACACGAATTGGTTAAAGTGGTGCTGTAATGAAAATCGTGCACAAAGGCTTGGTCGATTACCTGCCGACTTTCGAAGCCATGAAGGCATTTAATGCCTCGCGTGACGAAAACACCGAAGACGAATTATGGGTGGTCGAACATCCGCCCGTATTTACCCAGGGCTTGGCCGGAAAACCTGAACACCTCCTCATTCGCGACGATATACCCGTTGTCCAAATTGACAGAGGCGGTCAAATTACCTATCACGGTCCCGGCCAACTGGTCGTCTATACGATGATCAATTTCAAACGCCGTAAGACCAGTGTGCGCCATATCGTTTCCGCACTTGAAAACAGCATTATCGCCACCTTAGCAGAATACGGCATCGAAGCAGCCGCTGACCCCAAACGTCCTGGCGTTTATGTCGGCGAGCGTAAAATCGCTTCCCTGGGCCTGCGCATCAAAGACGGCTCCGTTTACCACGGCTTGGCGCTTAATGTGAACATGGATTTAAGTCCGTTTACCCATATCAACCCCTGCGGTTATGCCGGTATGGAAATGACCCAAATTGCCGACTATGTCTCTCCGGCACCCAGTTTGGCAGAAGTTTCAGACAAACTGACCAAGCATTTACAAAAAGAGCTGGCATAAGGCCGTCTGAAAAATATTCGACCCCAACACCATCTTTTAACTGCCTCTCTGAACCCACAAGCCCTTAGTTCATAAAGACTACAATAAGCTTTTCAGACGGCCTTTATAACGACAGAAAGAACACATCACCATGAGTGAAGAAGTAAAAAACGACCCTAAACGCGGCATCAAACTGAAAGGCGCAGACAAAACTGCACGCATTCCGATTAAAGTGGTTCCATTGGAACAAAAATTGAAAAAGCCCGAATGGATCCGTGCCAAATTACCGGGCAAGAAATTCTTTGAAATCAAAAATATTCTTCGCGAACAAAAAATGCATACCGTATGCGAAGAAGCATCTTGTCCAAATATCAGTGAATGCTTTACCAAGGGTACAGCCACATTCATGATTATGGGCGATATTTGTACCCGCCGCTGCCCGTTCTGCGACGTTGGCCATGGTCGTCCCAATATGTTGGATCCTGACGAGCCTAAACACTTGGCCGAATCCGTCAAATCCATGAACCTGCGCTATGTCGTGATTACTTCCGTCGACCGTGACGACCTGCGTGATGGCGGCGCCCAACACTTCGCCGACTGCATCAAAGCCATCCGCGAAACCAGCCCGAATACCAAAATCGAAATCCTCGTTCCCGATTTCCGTGGCCGTCTGGACATCGCACTGGAAATCTTGGCAGAAACGCCGCCCGACGTGATGAACCACAACTTGGAAACTCATCCAAGCCTGTATAAAAAAGCCCGTCCGGGTGCCAACTACCAACATTCCCTCGAGCTTCTGCGCCGCTACAAAGAAATGATGCCTCATATCCCGACCAAGTCCGGCATCATGGTCGGCTTGGGCGAAACAGACGAGGACGTGCGCGAAATCATGCGCGATATGCGTGCCAACAATATCGAGATGATTACCATCGGCCAATATCTGCAACCTTCAGACGGCCACCTGCCCGTCTTGCGCTATGTAACGCCCGATCAATTCAAAGTTTTTGAAAAAGAAGCATACGAATTAGGCTTTACCAATGCCGCCATCGGCGCAATGGTTCGCTCCAGCTACCACGCTGACGAACAAGCAGCCGAAGCTTTGCGGGAAACCCACGGCGGTTGCAGCCATCACTAAAGTTTAAATCATATAAGGCCTTCTGAAAAATCAGAAGACTGTTTTTTCAGACGGCCTTTATTTGGTCATAACTTACTATACAAAATTTTTTAGATTTTCAAAAAATAAACCTTAGCTAGGTTCTATTGAGCAATACAAAAAAGCGGCAAAACAGGATAAACACTGTTTGCCGCTTTTTGATTTATTTCTTTATTTTACTTCTTCAACAATTTTGCCGCTTCAATCGCATAGTAAGTCAAAATGCCATCGGCACCGGCGCGTTTGAATGCCAATAAGCTTTCAAAATGGTTTTTCGCCATCCAGCCAACCGTTTTGAATGGCTGCCTGAAGCATGGCATATTCACCGGAAACTTGGTAAGCATAAGTCGGTACGCCAAACTCGTCTTTGACTCGGCGGACGACATCCAGATACGGCAAACCCGGTTTTACCATGACCATGTCTGCACCCTCTTGAATATCCAATGCTACTTCGTGCAAAGCTTCGTTAGTGTTTGCAGGATCCATTTGGTAGGTTTTCTTGTCTGCCTTACCCAAATTGCCGGAGCTGCCGACGGCGTCGCGGAACGGGCCGTAGAACGCTGAAGCATATTTTGCCGAATACGCCATGATGCGCGTATGGATATGTCCGGCATCTTCCAAAAGCTTCGCGGATGGCAAGGATACGTCCGTCCATCATATCTGATGGGGCAATGACTTGTGCGCCTGCATCGGCATGACACAAAAGCCTGTTTTACCAAAAACGTCAATGGTTTTCATCGTTGAGGACATAGCCATTTTCATCGGTTAAACCGTCTTGGCCGTGAATGGTATAAGGATCCAAGGCAACGTCGGTCATGATACCCAGCTCTGGGAATTTCTCGCGCAGGGTTCGTACCACTGTCGGTACCAAGCCTTCAGGGTTATAAGCTTCCTCCGCAAACTCGGTTTTGTTTTGCGTTACCACGGGAAACAAAGCCAGCATAGGAATGCCAAGCTTCAGTGCTTCTTCAGCTGTAAACAACAATTTGTCCAAACTTTGGCGTTTGACGCCGGGCATGGATGGCACTGCCTCTTCCTGATTCTGGCCTTCCAATACAAAAACCGGATAGATTAAATCATCTGCCGTCAAAGTATGCTCGCGCATCAGACGACGTGAAAAATCGTCTTTACGCATACGGCGCATACGGGTGTTTGAGACATAACGCGGAGGGAAATTCATAACAATTGCCTTTCAATAATGAAGTCTTAAAATCAGTCTTCGACTTGACGTATGGCTTTGACCGAACGTTTGATTTCACTGAGCGTACCGGTTTTATAACTATTACGTTCCTGTTCGATCATACCGTTTTGATCCAATTTGGCGATATTTTTCAATGCCTCGGCATACTGGCCGTCTGAAAGTTTTTCCTGTTTGATGCGCCAACGGTTGTTCACTTCGGAAGCCGTCCATAAGCCTACTTTGTTGTAGTAGAACAAAATGCTTGCCGCCAGCGTCTTCATATCGCTATCGGGTTTGGCACTGCCGATACTGCGGCCGATACGGTTGTTACGTTGATCGACTGCCTGGTCGGCAAGGTAACGGCTGAAGTAGTCGTCTTTACCTTCACGCAACTCCATATCCGTCAGGCGCGCATTACCTGCTTTTTCGGCAATAATGCTGTCGAATTTAGAAGCAATCGCTGCCTGCCATAATGCTTGGCGTACGGCATTGACCTGTGTTCCCCTGCTGTCGCCGTTTGCTTTGTCGTCCAAACCTGTACGCTCGGCAAAGCGTGTGGCATTACTGGTCATATTGATTAAGCCTTCGTCTTCCATCCCGATAACTTGGGCGGCCACGGGATGGTTAAGCGCAAATTGTGCCATTTTACTGCGGCGGCTTTGATCTTCCTGATAAGATTGACATCCGGACAATACCAGCATGCCGAGAACGGCGCATTGAATGTGTTTTTTAATATATTTCATGATGTCACTATCGATATTATTGTGTGAGTTCAACTTCTTTGTTTAACATAGAAACGCCCGTAAGCGTAAAATAATTTCCATACGGCCAAATCGGCGCATGAATGGCTATTTTATAATAAAAATAAGGTCGTCTGAAAATTTTCAGACGGCATAAGTATTTTTAGCCTAGCAAGCTGCGAATCTGCGGCCAGTAAAACAGGCAGGCTATCGAGCAAATAGCAATGCTGATACCGGCTGCGTTAATGCTGCTGATTTTTTCCTTAAATATTGCCGCACCAATCAGCGTACCCAAAACAATCACGCCAATATTCATACCGGCAAATACCAAGGTCGGATTATCCTTCATGATTTGGTGTGCAGAAATGTAGGTAACAATATTCAAAAAGTTCAGACAGCCCAAAATCATACCGCCTACTATGCCCTCTTTGGTCCATTTGCTTCCTTTGGCAAACAGGTAGCCAAACATCAAGATGCCGGCCAAACAAAACGCCACCAGCAAATTACCGGCAAACACGGTACCGCTTTTAGCCACTTGTTTAAACAAAATATCAATGATGCCGTAGCCACACCAAACGCCCAAAAGCAGCATCACTTGCGTACTGAGGCCGCCGGATTTCTTGCCGCCATCGCTTTTCCAAAGCAAGAAAAACAGTGCCGTAAATGCCAATACCAAACCAATCAGACGGCCTTCGGTCAGTTGCTCATGAAACAGCGTAAACGAAGCAACGATGGGCAAAAACAGTGAGAGGCGTTGTGCCGCGTCCGATTTGACGATACCTGCCGCATCTACCGATTTGCCCATAATGACAAACACGCTTGGCAGCAAAAGACCTAAAGCCACAAAAAGCCACCAAGTCGGCAAAAATACCTGCGGATTACTCAAATCAGGCTTTAACACCAACATGGTCAAAGTGACGGCAACGATATAGTTCACCGCCACCGCCTGCTCGATATTGATTTTTTGCTTGCGCGCCACTTTCAGCAATACGGAAACCAACACGCTGCAAACGATACTTGCCAATAAATATGCCATGCTTTAAAACCATCCTTGAGTGGAGACGGGCTTATCTTCATTCAGTTTAATCAGTCCGATGACTACACGGTAAATAAACCAAATGGCAGTTACCAACAGAATCAACCAACCAATTAAGATCAGTGTAGTAAAAGTTCCCAAAACCGTACCCACCAAAGACACCCAAAATGTCTTAATCAAATAATCGATATGGCTGGCGTAAATGCTACCTTGAGCCTCATCGCGTTTAACATACGCCATAATCACACCGACAACGGGAGTAAACAAAATCAATAAGCCCACAGCATATGTAACATAAGCAATAAAAACATAGTTTTTCACGTCAGAGTTGGGCGTATTGACCACATTTGTCGCCATATTAGTGAAGTTGTCGGTATTGGTTTCCTGACGCTCGTACTGCATAGCCGCATCATAAGCCAAACGTTTTTCCGGATGAGACAATACTTCAAATGCCTGTCCGATGGTTTTAAACCGCTCCGCATCTTTCTGAATATCCGGATTGGCCACCAATTTGCCGTAAGCCTCGCGGATAACGTTGATATCAGCATCCTGAGACACGCCCAAAACTTCGTATAAATTTACTTGTTCCATCTGTATTCCTATCCTTTATGAATCGACTGCAACATGAACATCTTGCGGATTGAGCGTCCGCAGGTTTTCAGGCTTCATACCCACGATAAACCCACGTTTGCCGCCATTGATAAAAATCTCGTCTAAAGTCCAAATACTTTCTTCCACATAAACCGGCAACGCGGTTTTCATACCGAATGGCGACGTACCGCCAACCAAATATCCTGTCCATTTCGCCGCCTGATCTGCCGTTGCCGGCTCAATGTGTTTCAAGCCCAGTTCACGCGCCAGATTGCGGGTAGAAATATGTTTGTCGCCATGCATTAAAACAACCAAGCCTTTTTTATGCTCATCCTGCAAGACAATCGTTTTGATGACTTGATGCTCGGGCTTACCCGCACATTCGGCAAAACGCGCCGTACCGCCGTGTTCTTCATACGCGTAAATATAAGGGACAAAATCGATTTTCTTACTGCGTAAAAAGCGTACTGCCTGCGTAACCGGATATTCTGCTTTACTCATGGGTTGTTTTCCGCCATCCTTTTCAGACGGCCCCTCTTAAATGTGGAACGTAAACAGTCGCAATGTTACCATACCTTCTTTTTGAAATCAGGAGACAACATGGACATCCGCTATCTTGGTACAAGCAAACGCTATTCGGAAGCCGTCGTAGCCAACGGCTTGGTTTTCCTCTCCGGCATGGTTCCCGAAAATCCTGAAGCCGATGCCAAAGCGCAAACTGAAAATGTTTTGGCGCAAATCGATTCATGGCTCGCACAATGCCAATCCGACAAAGCCCATATTTTAGAAGCTACCATCTATCTGCCCGATATGAACGACTACGCCGCCATGAACGAAGCCTGGGACGCATGGACAGCACCTGAGCGCGCTCCGGCCCGCGCCTGTGTGGAGGCGAAACTGGCTTCGCCCGACTGGAAGGTTGAAATCAAAATCACCGCCCTTCAAATCAAATAAAGCGCAAATATCAGGCCGTCTGAAAACGCCGCTTCAATCAAAGCAAGCGCAGTTTTTTTCAGACGGCCTTTATTCTTTGCGGTACAATACCGCCCTTAAATTTTTCTATTATTTCAAAGCACAAACAGCCATGTCCAAAAAAACCAAGCAAGAATTAGAAAACAACAAACTCAGCAAACGCCTGCGCCACGCCGTCGGCGACGCGATTAACGATTTCAACATGATCGAGCCGGGCGACAAAATTATGGTCTGCCTCTCAGGTGGCAAAGACAGCTACGCCCTTTTAGATATTCTGCGCCAGCTTCAAGCCAGTGCGCCGATTGATTTTGAACTGGTCGCCGTCAATCTCGACCAAAAGCAGCCGGGTTTCCCCGAAGAAGTATTGCCGACCTATCTCGAAAGCATCGGCGTTCCCTACAAAATCGTTGAAGAAGACACCTACTCCACCGTTAAACGCGTATTGGACGAAGGCAAAACGACTTGTTCGCTGTGCAGCCGCCTGCGCCGTGGCATCCTCTACCGCACTGCAAAAGAATTGGGCTGCACCAAAATCGCCTTGGGACACCACCGCGACGACATCCTTGCCACCATGTTCCTGAATATGTTTTACGGCGGCAAACTCAAAGCTATGCCGCCTAAATTGGTGAGCGACAACGGCGAACACATCGTCATCCGTCCTCTGGCGTATGTCAAAGAGAAGGACTTGATCAAATATGCCGAGCTGAAGCAATTCCCAATTATTCCATGCAACCTCTGCGGCTCGCAGCCCAACTTGCAACGCCAAGTCATCGGCGACATGCTGCGCGATTGGGACAAACGTTTCCCCGGCCGTATCGAGTCCATGTTCTCCGCGCTACAAAACGTCGTTCCTTCGCATTTGGCCGATACCGAACTTTTCGACTTTGTCGGCTTGGAACGCGGTCAAAGCCTGAAATACGGCGGCGACTTGGCGTTTGACAGCGAAAAATGCCGGAACGTTTCTCCGACGGCAGCGAAGAAGACGAAAGCGAAATCAAAATCGAACCGCAAAAAGCCGAACGCAAAATCATCAATATTCTGGCAAACAAACCTAAAACCTGCGGTATGTAAACGCGTTTTGAGATTCAGACGGCCTTTCGGTAGCTATTTACCGAAAGGCCGTCTGAATATTCATATTTAAAATTTTTCTATTCTTTTTATCTATTCTTTCCCTGACAAACCGTGCAGCAACAATCCCAATACGTCTTGCGGCAACTTTTGCGGCGCGGCGGCATAAAGCGCGGTCAGTTGAGGATGGCGCATCAATATATCCGCCTGACGGATAAACAGGTCGATGAGTTCCACCGGTAAATCGGGCTGAATCAGGCGGCGTTGTTGCAGGGTGTGGAAGAAACCGCGCATAAAGGCGTATTTTTTTCTTCGTTCAATTCGTGGAAAAACCGCTCCAGCTCCAAATCGGTGTTTTCTTCGATGTCGCGCAGGAAAGCGGCGGAATAAAGTTCTTCAAATGATTGTTTTTGCAGGGTAAACACAGCCTCGGCGGCTTCGCGCAGGCTGCATTGCCGTTCAAGTAGCGCCTCAAATTCGGCTCGGACGCGGTTTTTCTGTTCGGTAACGATTTCCTGCAAAAGCGCGTTTTTGCCGCTGTAATATTTGTAAAAGGTAACGCGGCTGACGGCGGCCTCGGCGCAGATGCTGCCTACGGATACGGCGGAAAAGCCGTGTTCGCGGAACAGACGGCGGGCGGTGTCGGCGATGGTTTGTTGTTTGCTGGCGGTCATGACGGTAAGAAGATTTTGATTTTGTTCATAAAGGTTTTTCACTAAAGTTATCCGCAAGTCGGCTGCTTATCATATTTCCCCACAGCGGCAATGGCAATACGGCGGCGTTTCAGACGGCCTCTTTCCTTATTCCTTCACTGCCCTACTGATAGAGGCTGTCGGATGCTTAGCAGGCCAAATTCATGAAGATTACAGAATCTGCCTCCTCCAACCTTCTCCCCAAAATAGGAGAGGGATTTTTTTTTGGTCGATTCACAAGATAAGAGGGAAGTAAAGTGAATGATAAACACTTGCATTCCTGTTTCTTATTTCTTATACTTTACATTAATAGTTTGTTTTATGTAAATGTAAACACAAATATTTGCATACTGCCGGAGCAATTGGATTACCTGATGTTCAATCCACCCCGACGTATGCCGTCTGAAAGGATAAGGAAATGCAGAAACACACCCTCCGCCGCCTCCCCCTATTGATTGCTGCCGCTTTCGCCTCCGAATGGATCTATGCCGCCGATGCGGTGCAAGATGCGGAACAGGTGCAGTTGGAAGAAGTCGTCGTCACCGGCGAACGCACCAACCGCAGCGGCTTTGAAACCGCCACGTCCAACCGCGTTTTCTCCACGCCGAACATCGACCGCAGCGGCCACAACCTTTCCGCAACCGACCTGCTCAAACAGACTCGTGAACACGGTGGACTTGGGCAGCGGCAACGATTTGCCGACCGTGCGCGGCGTGGACGGCTCCGGTCCTGCCGTCGGTGCGGTGGCGTTTTTCGCGGGCACGCGGCCGCGCCTGAACCTGTCCATAGACGGCCGCTCCGCCACTTACAACGAATACGCCTTCGGCACGCAGTCGCTGTGGGACATGCAGCAGGTAGAAGTCTTGCGCGGGCCGCAAAGCCATGTGCGCGGGCAGAACGCGGTGGCTGGCGCAGTGGTGATGCGCTCCAAAGACCCGACCGACGAATGGGAAGGCGCGCTACGCTTGGGTTTGGGCAACCAGAAAACGCGCAACATCGCCGGCGTAGTGTCTGGCCCGATTGTGAAAAACAACCTTGCCTTCCGCTTGAGCGCGGAGCGGCAGCAGCGCGAAAGCTACGAGCCGTTCGTGTCCTACGAGCCGACCGGCAACCCGCGCCGTGTCGAAAACACCAACGTGCGCTTCAAACTCCTGCTCACACCCGAAAAACCATCCCGATTTTTACAGCCGCCTGACGCTGAACCACATCCGTTCGCGCGCGCCGCAAAACGAAATCATGGGCAACACCGCCAGCCGCCGCTTTTTAAAAGAAAAGCCCGTGTTCGTAACCGGCTCGACATCGGGCATCTGGGACGTATCGTGGCAGCTTAACGACTATCTGAAACTGGAAAACAAACTGATTTACGGCCGCTACCACAACGAGCGGCTGCACCTGCCGATGACCGTCAGCCCGCAAGGCGTGCCCGCCGAACTCAAAGGCCGCGAACTGCAATGGGAGCCAGTATTGCATTTTTCAAACAAAGGCCGTCTGAAAGGCCTTGCCGGACTGCACCACTTCCGCAGCAAACAAGACGAATGGGTAGATATCCGCAACGTCGGCGGCCGCAACACCTTTGACGACCGCAACAGCGTGCGCGCCCTGTTTGCCGAAACCACATACAGCCCCAGCGAAAAATGGGACATCACAGCCGCCGCCCGCATTGAAAAAGAAACGCACAAACGAAGCGGCGGCAGCGGCGCGCTGCACCTCGATTTAGACAAAGGCCAGACCGTGTTCCTGCCCAAAATCGACATCGCCTTCAAACCTACCGACCAATGGGTCAGCGGCATCAAAGCCGCGCGCGGCTACAACCCCGGCGGCGCGGGCATCACCTTCGGCCGCCCCGTCGTAACCTACACTTATGAACCCGAATATGTGAACAACTACGAGTGGTACACCCGCTGGCGCAGCGCAGACCGTCGCCTGCAACTCTCCGGCAACCTGTTCCTGAACCACTACCGCGACATGCAGCTTCCCTTCTATCTCGGCACCAACTCCGTCGTCATCCGCAACGCCAAAAAAGTCCATACCTACGGCGCAGAACTCGCCGCCGACTGGCAGGCGACCGACAGCCTGAAACTCACCACCGGACTGGGGCTGCTCAACACCAAAATCAAAAGCTATCCCGACAGCGGCATCGAAGGCAACAAACTCGGCCGCGCGCCCAAATACACCGCCAACATCGGCGTGAAATACCTGAACGACAAAGGCTGGGAAGCCGGCGGCGACGTGCGCTTCTACGGCGGCTACTACTCCGCCGCCGACAATGCCGAATCAGGCAAAATCAACGCATACAACCAAGTCAACCTCTACACCGCCTACAACTTCAAACAAGGCCGCGTCTCGCTCTACGCCGACAATGTGTTCAACCGCCGCCGCCCCATATTCATTTCCAGCGCCGACCGCCAAGACGCGCTCTACCAACGCCCCAGAAGCGTGGGCGTGAGTGCGAATGGAAGTTTTAAATGAAGCTGAAATGATGAAGGCCGTCTGAAAAACATAGGGTCGGACATTTATGCCCGACCCACCGTTTATTCCTCCAAAACACCCAAAGGAATCCCATGCACTACTTCACCCCCGCCAAAACCCTACCCGAAGGCACCATCTACCTGACTGACCTGACCCACGTCGCCGACTTCGCCGACTGGCTGGCCGAATTCGAAACCCTGTTAAGCCAAAACCGCCGCTTAGCCACCGTCTGCACCCCGATGCGGCGGCAGGTGAGCAACGAACAGCGCATTGCCGACCGCAAAACTTACATCGAATGGATAAAGGCACATCGGCCGCAACTGTCCGAACGCTGCGCCGCCATGCTCCTTATCGAACCAGACGCGGCGCAACTGGCGTTCTTCCGCGAACAATCGTCCAAACTCGGCCCCGCGCTGGGCGTGAACTACATCGTCGAAGCAGATGAAACAACCGCCCTGCTTCGCGCAGAAGAAGCGTTGAAGGCCGTCTGAAAAGATACTAAACCTATTTAAATACAAATCAATTATTGCTACCCAATATGTTCAGACGGCCTTGTCCTTTTATTTGCCTCATCTTCAAAAGAATCATGTGATGTCCGACAATCAGACTTCCCCAAACTCACGCGACTGGCTGCTGCTTATCGGTGGCAGCACTTACAAATTCACGCTAACCGGTTTTTATCTGGTCGCGCTGGTCGCTATTTTGAAAAATCACGGTTACAGCCTGAACCAACTGAGCTGGATACATTTAATCGGCGGTATCGAAGCAGCGAAGGTATTGTTTGCCGCACTGATGGAACGGCGGCCGGCAGGGCGGTTCGGGCGGTTTCGCGGCTGGCTGCTGGCGGCGACGCTGGGGCTTTCGGCAGTGTTCGGGCTGATGGCCTGTACCGACATAACGCAGAACTTCGCGCTGCTTTTGACCTGCTGCGTACTGCTCTCGGCGATGTCGGCGGTGTACGGCTGCGCGATGCTGGGTTTGTCGTGCATCGTCCTGCCGCACCGCGAACGCGGTTTCGGCGGCGTGATTCAAACAATGGCGGCACGCGGCGGCAAGATGATCGGCGGCGCACTGGTGTTGTGGCTGTATCAGGAATACGGACAGACGGCGGCGGCCGGCTTTATGCTGGCGTTCAGCCTGCTGATGTTGCTGCAACTCTTGTACTACCGCGAGCCGGAAAGTCCGACTGCGCAAGGCAGTTGGACGGCGTTGGCAGCACGGCTGGTTTCTTTTTGGCAGCAACCTGAAACAGGCTGGCGGTGGCTGGTTTTGCTGTTTGCCGTTGCCGTACCGTATGCGTTTGCAGCGGCGACTTTTGTACCCAAGCTGGCGGATTTGGGCTTTTCCCCGAAACAGACGGGCGGGATTCTGGCGGTGGGTATTCCTGTTGCCTGCCTGATTGTGACGCCGCTATCGGGCTGGTTTTCGCGCAATTATCCGCGCCGCAAACTCGTGTTCCTGCTCTACGCGCTGCAACTGCCGCTTTTGGTGTCCATGACCGCCATCGACGTGCTCGCCCGCGTCCATCCTTGGCTGCCGCCCGCGCAAATCATCGCCCTGAGCCTGAGCTACACGCTGCTGCTGCCGGTAATACTGGCGTTGGTGATGGATAAATCCGACCGCGCCACCGCCGCACTCGACAGCAGCCTGCAATTCTCCGTGGTTCTGCTCGGCAGTTACGCGGCCGGTTTCGTCGCCCTGCAGCTGGCAAAGGCTATTGGTTATACAGATGCGTATTGGGTTGCAGTGTACTTAGCCGTATTGGTAGGCCTGCTTTTATATTTGAATAGAAATTTATTCAATCATTCAGAGCGTGATTCACAATAATTCGCTCAAATATTTATCCATCGATTTTAATTGAGCGCTCCTCTGGATAATTTTTCATTTTATTGCACAATCTCTCATGAAAATATAACAAAACGTGCCCATAATACTGCCGTTATTACACTCTTAAATTCAAAAGGAAAACCATGACCACCATTCTGATTATCTTCGGCCTGATTGCCATCGCTGTCGGTATTTTGGGAACGATTTACCCTGCCTTGCCCGGATTGGGTTTGATGTTTGGTGGCGCATGGCTGTTGGGTTATGCCGGTGATTATCAAGTGTTTGGCTCGGGTACACTGACATTTTTGGCCATCGTTGCCGTATTCGGTACTGCGATGGACTATGTGGCAGGGGCATTGGGTGCAAAATATACCGGTGCTAGCAAAACCGCAGTTTGGGGCGCGTTTATCGGCGGTATCGTCGGCGCATTCTTCTCCATTCCCGGCTTGTTGCTCGGCCCGTTGACCGGTGCGGCCATCGGCGAATTTATCGCACGCAAAGACACTTGGCAGGCAGGCAAAGTCGGTATCGGTACGTTTATCGGCTTTATCATCGGTACCGTGGCCAAAATCGGCTGCGCCTTGACCATCGCACTGACCATCCTGTTTGTTTGGTTAGCCTCATTCTTCTAAACAAAAAACATTAAAGGCCGTCTGAATTTCAAGCATTCAGACGGCCTTTTTATTTCATTGTTTATTTGCCGCAGCAGGCTTTATACTTTTTACCGCTGCCACATGGGCAAGGATCGTTGCGCCCCACTTTTTCGCCTTCGCGGCGTACGGTTTGCGGCTTATTGATGATGGCCTGCCAATACCAGTAAATATCCAGCAGGACATGCGGCAAATCAGACTCCAGCTGGGTCAGCTCTTTTTTTCATTGAGATGCAAGATGACTTCGCCGTTTTCCTCATCGTCATAGATGCCGCCCAAAGCCATAATCGGGTAGAACAAATCTTCAAACTCTTCCTGATCGACTGCTTCAAACCAATCGGTAGGCACAATATCCAGTGCGTAAAGGTAGGCGTTACACCAAGTGTAGAAATCCGGATTGCCGGCTTCATCTTCATAAAACCACAAATCAGGCAGGATTTTCTCGTTGAGCTTCATACGCATATCGGCGGCCATTGCCATCACCAAACGTTCGATTTCGGTGCGCTCCCTTGGCATCAAACAAAGATTCCTCACCCAAAAATCTCAGGCAGCCAGTTGGTCGGATTCAAAGCATCCGGACCGCTCAATAAAAGCCATCATAAAAACCTTGAACCTCATCACAACGCATGGTGTTGTGGGCTTCAGATTGGCATCCAGCAATTCCATCAATCGGCTGCGTGCCGCTTCATCAAAAGTCAGTATTTGCATTTTTGTTCCTTAACATAAAATCGTATTATTGTTTTCAGACGGCCTGGGCATGGATACGCTGCCGCATTTGTTCAAACAGACAAACCGTTGCCGCCATCGCGACATTCAGGGATTCGGTTTGCCCCAACATGGGAATTTTGACACAGGCATCGGCCTTCTCTTTTACCGTTTCACTCACGCCGCTGCCCTCGTTGCCAAATACCCAAGCGCAAGGTTGACTGAGGTCCATTTCATACAAACCGATATTGCGACCGCCCAAGGCGGTTGCCCAAATTTGATGCTGATACGTTTCCATCCAAGCGGATAATTCCACTCGGCTGAAAATAGACAGCAAAAAATGCGCGCCCATCCCCGCCCGCAACACTTTGGGCGACCAGATATCCACGGAATCATTGCCGCACACGATTTTCTTGACTCCAGCCGCCGCCGCGCTGCGCAAAATTGTGCCTGCATTACCGGGGTCTTGTACCCGCTCCAATACCACACAATCACCGTCTGAAGGTAAACCTGCCTGCTGCGGAATATCAATCCAAGTCATCACATCATCGGCATCGGTCAGACTGGTGATTTTAGACAGTGCTTCGTTACCAACCCAAGTAATCAATCCCTCATCCAACTGCGCCGTCATGTCTTGAATTTCAGGATGTTGCTGTTTCTTTTCAGGCAGATAAACCTGTTTGGGCGTACCGCCGCTTTGCAAATAAGTTTGCAGCAGATGTACGCCTTCCAATACGGTTTCACCGCTTTCACGCCTTGCTTTGGCCTGCGTCAGCAGACGGAATAAATATTTGAGCTGTTCGTTTTGAGCAGAGGTAATCAGTTTCATGAGGCGCATTATAACTGTTTTGACTTCATTGAAGCTATGCTTTCAGACGGCCTGACGGTTTTGCTACGAAAATAAAAAACCCTTGCAATGAAGCAAGGGTTTTGCATGATTTCATTTTTTACTGCACCACAGTCTGCTGCTCATTTTGCTGCTCGGTACGGACAGTCGGACGGTTTTCAATTTTGCCGTCTTTTGCCGCATTCGGCACAACAGTCTCGCCAGGCTCAGAAGCCACTTTATCAACAGGCGTACCGCTTACCGGAATGATATTTTGGGCAGGCTGAGTATTAGACTTCTCTGCAACTGGCATAGCGTCACGAGAAGTTTGCGGTGTAAATTGCCATACTGCAACAGCAATCGCACACACGCTGGCAGCGGCCGCGAAGAATTTGAAGAAGCCGCTATTAGCCGCTTCACGCTGAGCATATTTTTCCTGTTTGCCTTCAGCTTCGGTTTGAGGCACTGTAAATGCTTTGCTTTGCATGGTTTCACCGGCAACACTTGCCGCTGCACCCTGACGGATACAGTCGCCGATAATGTGGTACTCATGCCAAGCGCGCATAGCTTCCTCGTCTGCCAATACGGCATCCAGCATCTCATCAGTCAATGCTTCACCGTCCATCAATGCAGACACATACTCCAATGCTTTATTTGTTTTTTCGTTCATTTTTATTACCACCTTTGATCTTCAGAAGTATCCAACAGCGGGCCGCAAATCTTTTTGCAATCAGTTCACGCGCTCTGAAAAATACGCGAACGTACAGTACCTATCGGACAATCCACTACCCGAGCTATTTCTTCGTAAGACAAGCCATCCATTTCCTAAGCGTAATGGCTTGACGCATATCGTCTGGCAGTTGCGCAATGCTTGCTTCGACGGTCTGCAAGATTTCGATTCATCATTTCAGCTTCCGGCGTATGGTAATCCGCAACCTGATCGGTTAAAATCAAGAACATCTCCTCCTCATTGGCTGCTTCCGAACTGACAAAAACTGGCGACCCGAAGTGGTCAGAAAATTCTTTGCCGTATTGATACCGATACGGTACAGCCATGTATAAAACGCACTCTCACCGCGAAAATTAACCAGCGCACGATAAGCCCTAATCATTGCCTCTTGGGTTACATCGTGCACTTCATGCTCATCCTGAATAAAACGGGAAATCAGTCTGTTTAGCCGACGCTGATACTTGGACATCAGCATCTCGAATGCCTTATGGTCACCTTTCTGTGCGCGCTCCACCAAAACTTGATCTATTTGGCGATCGTTCATACCCAACCTTTAATCGTTTTACTGCTTTAAACCAAAAAATAGTAAAGCGTGCTGTGCACAATAAAGACAGCATCGCTTTGAAATAGTTCCACAAGATTACATTTAATCGCAAAAGTTTATTCGTGCAGATGCTCTAACATAAGCTGTATTGCTTATTATATATACACTTAGCACAAGTAGTTAAATTACTAATACTTACTAAATTTACAGTTAGTCTCTTTTGCTTTTCTGCTATATATTTAACCCACTTTTTCATGAACAGGCAGATAGCCTTCCCCTATTTGAACATCGCTTCCCACCCGAAGATTAACAACAGCAAGGCACTTGTTGCCCATACTTAGGATAATCGGCCAATATTTACGGACGAGTGGCACAATATGACACTCTTGCAATAGTTTTTCGACTGATTTTTCCCTGCTGTCCCTGACTGAATCACATCACCTTTACCACACTTCTAAGTACCGCCGGCTTCTCCAACTCCTCTTCTGACAAACCTCCCTTAAACGGTAATAAAACAAAATCATTTTTCCAACAAAATATCTTTCAGACGGCCTCGAACTTCCCTGCCATTACACCAAGGCAGCTGTTGAAACTCACTTTCCTGACAAACAAACAGCTTGTCCCGATAGGCGACCAGTTCTCCGTCTGACAAATTCAACTGCGCCTGATCTGCGGTTTCCAACACTCGGGCAAAATCGGCAATACTGTGATAAGAAGGCAATGATTCCGTTTGCTTTCGCAAAAATACCAAAGCAGCCGACGACGCAAAAAGCGGCGTGCATTTCCGCCACAGACTGATGCTGAATATTCCGTTTAGACTGATGCGCTGATATTCAGACTCGATCAATTCATCTAAAAAGCTGCAAATCTTCCTGCAATAATCGAACATTGGCACAAATTTGTTGCTCAAAATTCGGAATACGCTTTTGCCATTGCGGCAAAGCCTGATTTCTCATCCAATTACGTAAATAGCCGGAGTCTTCATTACTCTCGTCTTCGACAAAATACAGCCCCCACTGTTGCGCATACTCAACCAGTTCCTGACGAGAAAATGCCAAAAGCGGCCGCCAGATTTGAATCTCTTCATTCAAATCACGCCATACCGGCATAGCCGCCATACCGCGCAATCCACCCCCGCGCACAGCCGACAGCATAAATGTTTCGATTTGATCATTGCGGTGGTGGGCCAAAACAATAATTTTCTTCAGGCCGTCTGAAAATGCCTGATATCGGGCCGCCCTGGCCGCCGCTTCCAAACCTTTTCCTTGTTTTTCCACATTGACACGGCACACCCGCAAGGCAACATTCAGACGCTGACAATAATCCTGACAAAAATTTTAGCCCAATTGTCGGCATTGGTACTTAAACCATGATGAACATGAACGGCGCGCAAATCAAAATGGCTAAATTCGCGCATCCGATGCAAAAGATGCAGCAGGACGACAGAATCCAATCCGCCACTCAAGCCAACTTCAACAACAGTATGGCTCGGCAAATCAGGAAAAGCTGCTTGAAAACTTTTAAATAGGGAATCAGGGGATAGTTGCGACATTTCAGACGGCCTGAAATTGTGAATGACTCAAAAATAGAACACAAAAAAAGCAAGCAGCGACGGCATCTGCTTGCTTCTTCAACAGTCAAACTTATTTATCGGTAAATTTACCGTAAGCCATGATGCGGTCGAAACGGCGAGAAAGCAAGTCAGGCATAGTCATGCTTTGCGCTTCGCTTAATTGCTGTTCCAAAACGGTTTTGACGTTTTTCATCGTGGTTTCAAAATCACGGTGTGCACCGCCCAAAGGTTCATCAATTACTTTATCGATGACATCCAATTCTTGCAGGCGTTTGGCGGTAATACCCAATGCTTGCGCGGCATCTGCTGCTTTTTCAGCAGTTTTCCAAAGAATAGAGGCACAACCTTCGGGAGAAATCACCGAATAAGTCGAGTATTGCAGCATATTGACGTAGTCGCCGACAGCCACTGCCAACGCGCCACCCGAACCGCCTTCGCCAATGATGGTGCACAATACCGGCACATGCAGGCGGGTCAATTCGTACAAATTACGGCCGATGGCTTCAGACTGGCCGCGTTCTTCTGCCCCAATGCCCGGATACGCGCCCGGGGTATCGACAAAGGTCATGACCGGAATATTGAATTTTTCGGCAGTCTGCATCAAGCGCAGTGCTTTACGGTAACCCTCAGGACGTGGCATACCGAAATTGCGGCGGATTTTTTCTTTGGTATCGCGGCCTTTTTGATGACCGATAACCATCACGCTTTGGCCGTTGAAACGCGCCAAACCGCCGACAATGGCATGATCGTCAGAATAATGGCGGTCGCCGTGCAACTCTTCAAAATCGGTAAAAATACCGTTGATGTAGTCCAAAGTATAAGGACGTTGCGGATGGCGGGACACTTGTGAAATTTGAGCCGGAGTCAGCTTGCTGAAAATTGACTTGGTCAACTCGCTGCTTTTCTTTTTCAGTCTGGCAATCTCGTCGGAAATATCGACGGCAGATTCGTCTTGTACGAATCGCAACTCGTCGATTTTATTGGTTAATTCGGCGATGGGTTGTTCGAAGTCCAAAAAAACGGGTTTCATAAAACAAAGCTCTCGGTAACGGTTGCTGACATGATACGCTAATCAGACGTATTTGACAGCATTTCTCAAAGGGAAACTGCCATCTTTTGCAATAAAAAATCTTTCAGACGGCCTTTAACAAAGAAATAGTATATCTGCACTAAACGAATGAAGTGCCGTATCTTATGATAAACTTCAATTCAGTTCAATCATTTCAAACAGGCTATGAAAAACGATCATGACAATTCGTCCATGCGCTTGGACAAATGGCTGTGGGCCGCACGCTTTTTCAAGACCCGCGCGCTGGCACAAAAACACATTGAGCTGGGCAGGGTTTTGGTAAACGGCTCGAAGGTGAAAAACAGCAAAAATATTTCTGCCGGCGACACCATCGACATGACTTTGAACTCCCTTCCCTACAAATTCAAAGTTGCCGCACTCAATCATCAACGCCGCCCGGCACCGGAAGCGCGTTTACTCTACGAAGAAGACATGAAAACGGCTGCCGAACGCGAAGCTCAAAAACAGCTCGACCAAGCCAGCCGCATCAGTGCGGCTTATCCGGACGGACGCCCAACCAAACGCGACCGCCGCCAGCTTGACCGTATGAAGCGCGATAGCTGGTAAAGTGTTTTATCCATTGTTTCAGACGGCCCCATATCCATGCCGTCTGAAAACCAAAAACAGGCAGAACATCCTGCCTGTTTTTTATTTGTGATGATTAAAATTTATATTCTAACTGACCACGAATAACGTTTACGTCCTGCTTATCTGTGCCAACGGTAGGCGTAACCTGTTTGCCGGCCAAATAGAAGCCTTTGAGTTTCCAGTTTTTCCAAGGAATATAGGTCGCACCGATTTGCACACCTTGGACGTTTTTGCTGTAATCCTCAACAGAAGAGACACCGGACAACGAACCGACACGGCGGTAGTTCAAGAATACGTCGTAAGAATTGCGGACGTTCCAATCGGCTGATTTATAGCGCACTTCAGTGAACACGCCATCATTTTTAATTTTTTGTCCGGCATCATTATAGGCTTTGATATTGGACTTGCTAACCGCCGCCATCCAACGCCAATCGTCATTAAATTTGATGTCCGTACCGATTTCCCCGAAGACCGCATTTTTCTTCGCGCCGCGTACATCGATGTCTTTCATGTAGCTGACGGTTGCGCCGACGTTGATATTCTCATTCACAGGCAACACGCTTTGAATCGCGGCAAAATGTCTGCGGCGGCCGCCGATGCCCCATGCGTTGTCGTTCAGATTGCCTGTACGGCGGCCCGCATAGATTTTTGGTCGGCAGGGTTTTATTGTCAAAGAAGATTTCGCCGCCGGTGACTTCGGTATCCCATACGCGGCCGTATGAAGAGAACGCGCCAAATTTACCGACACGCGCTTTGATGTTGTTGTCACAGTGCCTTCGGCATACAGTTTATTGACCGGCACATCATGATCGCCGTTAAATTTACCGGTTTCCAAATCGATATTCGGCTCGATTTGCGCTACCAATTTCCAATCTTTGTACAGTTTTGCGCGTAACCAAAACTCCGCGTTGAAGTTGACATTGCGTCTTCAGGCGTCGGGTTAACGCTGCTGTTGTTGGCATTGATGTCTTTGGTATCCGCACGTACGCGCAAACCGCCGTTCACAGTCAACAAATCATTGAAAATGCTGATTTTATCGTCATCTTTGCGAATGATGCTGCCGGAATTGACATAATCGTTGGTGGTGGCCAAAGCCGCCGCATCACGCCCGCCATCAGCATTCTCTGCCAATGAATAAGATGATGAAGCCAATAAAATACAGGTTGCAATCAGTTTGGTTTGAAATTTCATGCCGACTCTCCAAAAGAAGGTATTGAAAGTGAAGTATTCGATAAAGCGTACAAAAATCGTGGATTTTGTAAAAATTATTCATTTTGTTTACTAATTATTTTTTTATCGTATGTAAATTAGTGTAATCAGTCAAGCAGATTTAAACGCTTTATCCGCTTTCAGACGGCCTCTTGATTCAGGTCAAACAGAAGCCTGCATATCAGGTTGTTCAAACTGCCGTTCCAAGGCATCGGCCAATGCCGTCCTGCGTTTTTGGTGGCATCCCACAGCCTTAACCAATTCCTCTGCATTTCCCCAGAACACGAAACGTTCACGCGCGCGGGTAATGGCCGTGTAAAGCAAAGCCTTATCCAATCCTCGGGCTTCCTCTTCGCCCTCCGTCGTTGCAGGCACTGACGGCGGCAACAGCCATACTTCCCGATATTCCGAACCTTGGCTCTTGTGCACCGTCATGGCAAAAGCCGATTCAAAATCGGGCAAACGGCTGATGGCAATTTTTTTGAATCCATCTTTCTCAGGAAAATAGGCAGACAAGCCATTCAACGATTCTTCATCTTTCATAATCAGCCCGATGTCGCCGTTAAACACTTCCAGCATGTAATCATTGTGGGTAATCATGATGATCTGTCCGGCAAACCAAGGCATTTCGCCCGAAACCTTGCCCTGCCGTTGCAAATATTCTTGATAAGCCTGATTCAAATCATCCGCATCCTGCCGCCAAGCCGCCAATACCACCACATCGGCCGCATGACCGTAGGCGAGTGCGACATTATTCTCTGCCACGGCCTGCCAATAATCCTGTTGCTTTTGATACAGCAAGGCGACCTGCTCTTTCAGACGGCCTGATTTCATTTCCAACTCTTTGGGGAACTTGTCAAACTGTTCGACCGCAGTTTGCTTTTCCCCGGACACCACCGCCCTTGCCAAACAACCAATACCGCTGCCTGCGCCAAAACGATGGCTGAACGTCAATTTGGCATTGTTTTGCGATAAAGCCTGAGGCCGCTCTTTAATCTCAAAGCCATGATCGGGCAGATAAACTTCCAGCTTTTCAGCAGTTTCTTTATCCAAAGCCGTCGGACGCGACAACGCCGCCAATACGGCTCCCAAGCCAACCGACGGCAACTGGTTTTCATCGCCCAGCAACACCAGACGACAGCCGGTCGGCACGGCACGCAATAAATCCAACACCAGAGGCAAATCCAACATCGAAGCCTCATCCACCACCAAAACATCCAAAGCAAGCGGATGTTCATGATTGAACGCAGGACGCATTTGCGGCGGCCGCAATTTCAACAATCGATGGACAGTCTGCCCTTCCAGGTTTTCCAAATGCGCTTTAATGTTCGGAGATAAATCAAAGCCATCTAAAGCACGCTGCAAAGCCCGTGCCATATGTGCAGCCGCTTTACCCGTCGGCGCGGCCAACGCAATACGGGGCAGCTTCGTACTGTTATTGCAAATCAGGCCCAAAAGCTTTGCGACGGTCGTGGTCTTACCCGTACCCGGCCCGCCGGTAATCAGCATAAAGTTTTGCAGCAAGGCCAAAGCCGCCGCATCCCGTTGCTCTTTGCTGTCTTTAGGATCAAACCAATCACTCAGGCTTTTTGAAGCCGCCATGAAATTCACTTCTTCCGCCTCAGCACTTGCCAGCCGTTTGATTTCAACAGCCAAATCATGCTCCAACTGCCACATCCGCCCTAAAAACAATTTCCGGCCTTGCAGGATAAGCGGTTTATCCGCATTGCCGACCAAATTCGGCAAGTTGCTTAAGGCATCGACATCCGATTTATCCAAATAAATAAACGAATGCCCGTTTTGCAAGGCTGCAAACAGTCGAACCACATAAGGTTCAATAACGGATGCGCCCTGTACTTCGTGGCGGCGGAAAAACGCTATGGCCGCATCTGCTGCAGAGGAAAGGATAGAGTCGGTCGGGTTCATGGCTCAGGATTGATGGATACGGAAAAAGAAAGGCCGTCTGAAAAACAGCATCTCCATAAATGAAAACCTATTTTTCAGACGGCCTCTATTATACCGTTCAAAGCATAAAATATTTGCCTGAAATAATAACCTTATTGCAGCACTTGCAGGCTGCCGTCTTTCATGGTCATTACCCGGTCGAAACGCTCAGCCAGCTCGTCATCATGGGTCACCACAATCAGGCTGGTGTTCAATTCGCGTTTCAAATCCAGCATCATGTCCAGCACATTTTGCGCATTTTTACGGTCAAGGTTACCCGTCGGCTCATCCGCCAACAGGCATTTCGGCTCATTAACCAAAGCACGGGCAATAGCCGCACGCTGACGCTCGCCGCCGGAAAGTTCGCTTGGACGGTGCAGCATACGCTTATCCAAGCCGACCTTTTTCAGCATTTTGACAGCCTTCTCCTCAGCCATCGCCTTGGGCATTTTGCCGATTAAAAGCGGCATCATGACATTTTCCAAAGCAGAAAACTCAGGCAATAGATGGTGGAATTGATACACAAAGCCCAAATAACGGTTGCGCAATTCGCCCAACTGTTTTTGGCTCAAACCGCCCAAATCCTGATCCATCAGTATTACCTTGCCTTCAGACGGCATATCCAAGCCACCAAGAAGGTGCAGCAATGTGGATTTACCGCTGCCTGATGAACCAATAATACTCACGCTTTCCGCTTCGGCAACTTCAAAATCTAAATGATTCAACACTTGTACATTCAATGCGCCGTCATTATAGCTTTTGCCAACGCCGATACATTTCAAAATTGTCTTACTCATAACGCAAAGCCTCCGCAGGTTGGGTTTTTGCTGCACGCCAGCTCGGATACAGTGTGGCGATAAATGCCAAGCCAAGCGAAATGCAGGCAATAACGGCGACGTCCTTCAAGTTCACATCACTAGGCAGGTAATCGATGAAATAAACCTGTGAGTTAATCAAATGCACGCCAAACAGGTCTTCAAAAAACGCGACAATCTTGCCGACATTCCAACCCAGCAATACACCGCATACTACGCCCACAAGCGTACCGAAGAACCCCGCGAAAGCACCCTGCACCAAGAAAATCTTCATGACGCCGCCCGGGGACAAACCCAACGTGCGCAAAATCGCAATATCGGCTTGTTTTTCCGTTACCGCCATTACTAAAGAAGAGACGAGGTTAAACGCAGCAACCGCGATAATCAGCGTCAAAATGATGAACATCATGCGTTTTTCCAACTCAACGGCTTCAAAAATAGCTGCGGTTGTTAAACGTCCAGTCACGCACCCATACTTCATCTTTCTTAGCATCTGGAATCAACTTGGCAATAAAAGACGGCGCATTCTGCGGATCAGCCAATCGTAAACGCAGCCCACCGACATTTTCTCCCAGTCGATACAAGACTTGCGCATCCTTGATATGCGTCATGGCCAATGTGTTATCGACTTCATAAACACCGGTTTTTACCACACCGACAACATTAAACTGCTTCAAGCGCGGCACTACGCCGGCAGGAGTGACATTACCCTCCGGCGTAATCACAGTAACTTTGCCGCCAAGCTCCGTACCCAATGCCTCAGCCAGCCCTTGACCCAAAATAATATCAAATTCGCCCGGCTTCAAATCATCAAAACTGCCGGCCGGCATATCTTTGCCGTAATCAACGACATTTTTTTCTTCAGACGGCAAGATACCGCGTATCTGTACACCGCGCACTTCTCCTGCATTGGCAAGCAAAGCTTGATCGGAAACATAAGGTGCGCTGGCCAATACTTCCTTTTTGTCTTTTACAAATTCGCGCAAATTCTGCCAACCCGGCGCACTGCCGACATCGTAATAGCCGATTTCCGCATGAGGTGCGACGTTCAACAATTGACCGCGTATCTCTTTCTGAAATCCGTTCATTACCGATAACACCACAATCAGCGCCGTTACGCCCAAGGCGATACCGGCGATTGAAATCATGGTAATAAATGACATAAAGCCGTTGCGTTTTTTCGCACGTAAATAGCGCAGGCCTATCCAAGTTTCTAAAGAAGCCATTCAAGAATGCCTCATTCGTTTGTCAAAAAAGGCTTATTGTACCGTAAAACCGACAGGTCGTCCGATTGCCCGACTGATGTGGCATTCAGGGATAAAGTGTATGTAAAACCATGTATCTTCCCGTAAATTCCGCCGAAAAAACTTGCACAATCGGCCAATCGCCCTTATTCTGAAGCTGTGACTCGTTTTGTCACCATCAAAAAGGAAATACACTAATGAACAGCAAAAAATTCTTGGCCCTCGTATCCGTAGCTGTAGGTTTGTCATTCAGCTTCAATGCATATGCCGCCAAAGAAATCAAAATCAGTTCAAACAATACCGCTTACTCCGACGCCGATGTTCAAAAACTGGCAGCCACTGCTGTCGGCATGGGCGTAAAAGAACCTGTCAGCCTCAACAGCGGAAACGGTGTTGTTACCGTATCCGGCAGCAGCGCAACCAAATGCGCATTTAAAGTCGGCAACGGCGATACGCCTCAAATTCAAGGCGTCAGCTGCAAATAATCTGATTTAATCAATGAAAAGGCCGTCTGAAAGACTTTCAGACGGCCTTTTTATATTGCCATTTAAGATTGGATATTTCTTCTGTCGTAAACAGCCTGTGCCAAAGTACCGGCATCCACATATTCCATCTCGCCGCCCAAAGGGATTCCCCTCGCCAATCGGCTGACTTTATAAGGAAGATTTTTAAACAATCTGCCAATACATACGCTGTCGCGTCGCCTTCGGCCGTGAAGTTGGTTGCAATGATAATTTCCTCAATATCACTCGCCTGCAAACGGGCAACCAGCTTATCTAATGCCACTGCCGAAATATCCATGCCCTGAGCCGGACTGACTTGCCCCATCAAAACAAAATACAGGCCATCATGGCAATTGGCCGCTTCCATACTGGAGACATCTGCCGGCATATGCACAATCATCAGACGGCTTTTCTCACGTTTTTCGTCCGCACAAATTTCACACAAATCGCCTTCGCAAAATGTATTACACATCCGACAATGCTGCACCTGTCTCAAAGCAAACTGCAAAGCATCCACCAACTCCTGCGCTTCTTCGCGTTTGTACTGTAAAAGCTGGTAAGCCATGCGTTGAGCGGATTTCGGGCCGACATTAGGCAGGATTTTTAATGCATTAATCAAGCGGACAAAGGCATCAGGATTTTTACTCATGATTTCAGACGGCCTTTTAAAAGATAGCTGAAAAATAAGAAAAACAGCCGGAATTCATCCGGCTGCCCTACTCAAATACTCTGCTTATTCGGCAGCATTATTAACTTGCTGTGCACCTTGCTTACGATCGATTTTCTTACCCAAATACTGGAGTAAATTATCGAACACATTGGCAGAAAGCTGCTGAACCAAAGCCTGTTTGGCAGCCGGAATCTGTAAATCGGCGTTTTCAGGAGCAGAAACGCTCTGAACTTCCATAATCACCGGTGCAGGCATACCTTCCAACAATGCGTACGCAGGTTTACCGCCGACAGGGCGCGCTTTCAGCAAAGCCGCATAAGCTTCAGGAGACATGGTTTTGCGTGCATCTTGCGCACTCAATTGTGAAACAGGCGACCATTGAACATCGGCAGCTTTTACCAGCTTTCAACGCAGCCAAAGTTTCTTGGGCTTTCTTCTCTGCCAGTTTGGCGGCTTCAGAGCGCAGATATGCTGCACGGACAGTATCTTTGACTTCTGCAAATGGTGCAATTTTCTCTTCGCGCACTTCTTTCGCACGAATAACCCAAACGGTTTCGTTGTTGATGGCGATCACTTCAGAATTGTGTTTTTTCTTCAGCACATCGTCGCTAAACGCGGCATTAATCAATGCTTCAGGCAAGCCGGCTTCCTTCGCGCCCGCTTTGGTCACCCATTCATCCAGGCTTTCCACTTTCAAACCTGAATTGGCGGCTGCTTTTGCCAAAGAAGATGGATCATTAAAGGTATCTTCACCCAGTTTTTCTTTTCGCAGCATTAAAGGCAGAAGCTGCTTTTTTTCAGTTTCAAGGCTGCTTCGATACGCGCCTTGGCTTGTTCCAAAGTCGGCTCAGCTTCGACATTCAAAACTTTAATAACGTGATAACCCAAAGACGATTTAACGGTATCGCTGACTTCGCCTTTACCCAATGCAAATGCCGCTTTATCGAATTCAGGTCCAAAGCCGCTGCCACCGCTTTTGCTCAGATAGCCCAAATTGCCGCCTTTATTGCTGCTGGACAAGTCTTTGGAGTACTTGGCCGCTAGCTCGGCAAAAGCATCTGGGTGCGCTTTGAGTTCTGCAGCCATTTTGTCTACTTCGGCTTTAATTTCCGCATTGCTTGCTTCATCTCCGTTAGGCATAATCGGAATGAAAATATGCGCAATTTCCGCTCTTGGCGACAAATCTACGCTTTTGCTGTCATAAGCTTTTTGTACTTCTTCCGCACTGACGGTTTGCTTGTCAGCCAAATCTTTAATATTCAAAGCCACATATTCCAGCTTAACGGCTTGAGGAATCAAGTAATCTTTCTTATGCGCTTCATAATACTTTTGCAAAGCCGCATCATCTACTTTTACTTGTGCCGCAAATGCTTCAGGGCTGAAAGTAAATGAACGGATGGTACGTGTTGCTTGAGTCAGGTTAATCAACTGACGCGCTTGCGCATCGCTGACCAACGCACCGTTTTGCACCAAATTCAACAGATTTTGCAATTGGAACTGTTCGCGGATATCTTCGACAAACTGATCCTCGGTCATTTTGCGCTGATCCAAATACTTCTTGAGCAAATCCTGACTGAATTTGCCGGAAGCATCATGGAAATTCGGATCATCCACGATAACTTGCTTGATTTGTTCCTGAGACACAGCAATGCCCATCAGCTTGGCACCCTGCTTCAGGTAAGCACGTTGCAATAACGATTGGAATACCGCATCACGCGAAGGCGCATTATTGCCGGCAGCCTGCTCGTTTTGTATCGCAATCTGTAAAGCGTGTTCGCTGACTTTCTCATCCCCGACTTTGACAATGTAATCAGAACCCGGCGAAGACAAATTATTGGCACCGAATCCGATAAAGGTCAGACCGATGATACCTAAAACAATCTGGGCGGGTGTTTTATATTTTTCAACAATATGGAACATATTTATCCGAAAGAAAAGTTTGGCGCGGCAGCCGGAAAATGCTGCCGCAAAAATCTTAAAATCCTGAAAACAGGCTCAAAGCGCGTATTGTAACGTATTTTTTCAAGGCTTGCTTTTTCAGACGGCCTAAAAACCTAAAAATGCCTTATCCGAAAATTTCCTGGTACGCTTCTACTGAAAATCCGATATGAACCTGTCCTTCCTTGACCAATACAGGCCGCTTGATAATGCTGGGATTCTCCACCATCAAAGCAATCGCACCTTCTTTTGTGGCGGCAGATTCTTGCGCATCTTTATCCAACTTGCGCCAAGTCGTGCCTCTTTTATTGAGCAAAATTTCCAAAGCCGCCTGCTCCAGCCAGCCATCAATCAATTCGGCAGTCGGGGCGTTTTTCTTAAAAATCTACAAACTCAAACTCGATGCCGTTTTTCCGCCAACCAACTGCGCGCTTTTTTTAACCGTATCGCAATTGAGAATACCGTACAGTTTTATCATCTTATTTATCCTTGGTGTTATTCATAAAATCACGAATTCAGGCCGTCTGAAACTTTTCAGACGGCCTGAATTGAATGCCACTTATTTCTTAGCAGCCTTCTTCACTTTAATCTTCACGCTTTTTACCTTGAGCATTATTTTTTTATGCCCGGCTTTGACAGAAGCTGTTTTCGTCTGCGCTTTTTTTCTTGCTTGCAGCTTTTAGGGTTTTGCTTGACTTGGCAGGCTTGGAGGCAGGTCTACTTTTTCACCTTGCTCTTCTTTGCCTTCGCGGGAGTAGCCAACGCTTCATCAATTTCTTTAGCCGAAAGTTTACGCTTACGCTTTTCGACAGACTTGTCAGCAGCTATTGGCTTGCTTACAGGTTTTGCTTTTCTACCTCCGCGTTTCTTACCGACTGAACCGCCGCTAATTAAGGTCAAATCAATCTTGCTGGTATCCAAATCGGCTCGCGCGACTTTTACAGTGACCGTATCGCCCATATTGAAACGGACACCGCTGCGTTCGCCCTCAATCGCCATAATTTCAGGACGGAAGTTGAAATAATCTTCTCCCAAATCGCTGATATGTACCAAGCCGTCGATATGAATATCGTCCAACGTTACAAAAATACCGAAGCTGGTCATGCCCGAAATCTTGCCACTAAAGACTTCGCCGACTTTGTCGCGCATATAATAAGTTTTCAGCCAGTTTTCCACATCGCGGCTGGCATCATCTGCTCGGCGCTCACAGAAAGAGGTATGCACGCCCAAAGCCTGCCAGGTTTTATTGGGTTGGTAAGTTTGTCCGTTCAATACAGCCTTAATGGCACGATGAACCGTCAAATCCGGATAACGGCGGATAGGCGAAGTAAAGTGTGCATATGCGCTATAAGCCAGACCAAAGTGACCGTCGCAATGCGGCTCATAAACCGCCTGCTGCATAGAACGCAGCATCATCACTTGTAACAATTCCGCGTCCGGACGGTTTTTAAATTGTTCGGCAAGCGCAGCATAGTCTTTCGGCGTCGGATTATCACCGCCACCCAAACTCAGCCCCAGCAAACCAAGCTGCTCACGTAAAGTGGCCAATTTTTCGGGAGTCGGACCCAAGTGATTGCGGAATAAAGCCGTATGTTTGTTTTTCAGCAAAAATTCTGCCGCGCAAACATTCGCCGCTAACATACATTCTTCAATCAATTTGTGCGCATCATTACGGATAACGGGAACGATCTTGTCGATTTTACCGTTGTCGTCAAAAATCATCTGGGTTTCAACGCTCTCAAACTCAACCGCGCCACGCTCGAAACGTTTTTTCTGCAAGATTTTAAATAACTTATACAGAGTATCGATTTCCGGTTTAAACAGATGATCCTGGCCGTCTGAAATCCAATCCCAAACTTGATTGTAAGTCAGTCGCGCATGTGAACGCATTACTGCCGGATAGAAACGGTATTCCTTAATATTGCCGGCATAGGTAATCACCATATCACACACCATACACAGGCGTTCGACATCAGGATTGAGCGAGCAGATGCCGTTGGACAACTTCTCCGGCAGCATCGGAATCACGCGGCGTGGGAAATACACGCTGGTACTGCGTTCCTGAGCATCCACATCAATCGCATCATCAGGGCGGACATAATGACTGACGTCAGCAATCGCCACCACCAAACGGTAATTGCGGCCGATTTTTTCAGCAAAAACCGCATCGTCAAAGTCCCGCGCAGTTTCGCCGTCAATGGTTACCAGAGGCAAATCGCGTAAGTCCACGCGCCCTTTCAAGTCGGTTTTACGCATATGATCGGGAATTTTCTTCGCAGCTTTGACACATGCTTCGCTGAATTGATGAGGCAAATGGTGCTTGCGTACAGCGATTTCGATTTCCATACCGCTGTCGGCATAATCGCCCAACACTTCAATCAGCTTAGCCACTGCAGGACGATGCGCTTCAGGATACGTCTCAATTTCAGCCACAATCACTTGACCGGATTGCGGTTTAAATTGCGCCACGCTTTCAGGCTCTAACACGATACTTTGACTCAAACGCTTGTCTTCTGCCTCTAAAATAGCCACACCGCGATCCATATAAAAACGGCCGACCACTTTAGACTGCGCACGCTCCACTACATCTAAAACCGTACCTTCACGACGGCCTCTGCGGTCAATACCGGCAGGACGCACGGTAACAATATCCCCATGCATCACGCCGCGCATCTGACGTTCATACAAAATAAAATCACCCTCGCCTGTCGGCGTTAGCGGCACGGCAAAACCAAAGCCGTCTTTATGAGCCTCGACACGGCATTTAACCAATGCCAATTTTTCTGCAGCACATACCGCGCCACGTCGGTTGATCAACACCTGACCATCGCGCGCCATCGCTTTTAGACGGCGTTCGAAGAATTCATATTCATCTTCTGCAATCGACAATTCATGTGCCAAAGCTTCGATTTTTGTCGGCACACCTTTTTGTTCCAATAATTCAATGACCCATTCACGGCTGGGCAACGGATGAGCGTAACGTTGTTTCTCCCGCTCCAAATACGGGTCTTTTTCTCGTAAATTTAAAGATTTAGTATTTTTTTGTTCATTTTGATAGTTGACATTCTTTTTTTAAAAATATATAATAGCTGCTTCTTCGCAGTTCAGGTAGTCAACTCTACCTTAAATTGAAGAATAAAGCAAAGCCCAGGTGGCGGAATTGGTAGACGCGCTAGCTTCAGGTGCTAGTGTCCTCACGGGCGTGGAAGTTCGAGTCTTCTCCTGGGCACCAAGTATCTGGTGCTTCTTTGCTTAAGAAAATTTAAATTGCCCAGGTGGCGGAATTGGTAGACGCGCTAGCTTCAGGTGCTAGTATCCTCACGGGTGTGGAAGTTCGAGTCTTCTCCTGGGCACCACTGATAAATCAATCAGTCAAGTTTTCACATTATTCTGATAACAAGTCAGAATAATAGTCCACAGAGAGGTGGATGAGTGGTTTAAGTCGCACGCCTGGAAAGCGTGTATACGTGAATAGCGTATCGAGGGTTCGAATCCTTCCTCTCTGCCATAGATACTTTTTAAAAGTTTTACGAACTTTTTCAAAAACAGAAAAAAGCCCCTTAAATATTAAGAATTTAAGGGGCTTTTGTTTGTCTAAGCATATCAAACGCTTTTAAAAAGGTTTAAATCTTTTTTGTTTTTTTGTGGTATTTTATTTGGTATCGACCAAAAACGGATTTAAAAATGCCAAAAATCGTGACCCCATTGACCCTGGCACAAGTCAAAGCTGCGCGCGCAAAAGACAAAATGTACAAGCTACCTGACGGCGGCGGCCTTGCTCTTTGGGTGCTACCATCGGGCAAGAAGTCATGGCGGCTTCAATATCGCCGCCCGACCGATGGCAAGGCAGACACGCTGACACTGGGACTTTTCCCTAAATTCGGGCTTGCCGACGCAAGGCAATGGCGAGACGAGATTCTAAAAAAAATTGGCGAAGGGAAAGATCCAAAAATCATATCTGATGATGTTGCCGCAAAATATCGCTTTGAAAATTGCTTGGCGGTTTGGTATGACCGCTGGGCCAGATCGGGCGGCAAAGATGGCAGCGGAAAAGCGCCGCGTTATGCGAAAGCCGTATTGTCTGCGCTAGAACTGAACGCGATCCCAGTTTTTAAAGGCCGCGACATCCGCACAATTGAGACGGCGGAGATTGTTGAAATGCTCCGAAAAATGGAGGCGCGAGGCGTGTTGGAATATCTGCGGCGCGTCAAGGGTAATTTGAATTTAATGTTTGACTACTACGTCGCCGACGGGACGCTGAAAAGCAACCCCGTGACTGTTATCGGAAAGCAGGTTTTCGATAAGCCAAAAGAACGGCACTTTAAGTCTTTGAAATATGACGAGCTGCCGGTACTAATCGAAAAGCTGGAAACCGCCGACGGTATCGGCGACCGTGCGCGCCTGCTGATTTATTGGCAGCTCTTAAGCATGACGAGGCCGTCTGAAGCCGCCGGGACGTTACTCAAAGAAATCGACCTTGAGCAGAAAAATATGGGAAATCCCACTTGAGCGAATGAAGACGCGGCCGCACATCGTGCCGTTATCATCGGCCCTGCTGCAAATTTATAACGAGGCTATCAAGCTCAACGTCAACGGAATTTATTTGTTTGAAGGAAGCGGCTTTACAAAAATCGCTAGACCGTGAAACCGTCCGACTGAAACTGCGGCGGAAAAATGAAACTAGACACGACCGCCCACGGCCTCCGAAGTCTTGCCAGAACGTACCTCCGCGAAAAACACAAAATCCGCCGAGACGTAGGGGAATTATTGCTTTCACACGGAATCGCAGACAAGACGGAGAGAGCCTACGACCGCTCCGAACTGCTAGAGGAACGCCGCGAAGCGTTGGAATGATTTGGCCGTGATGTGATGGCATTACGCGAAAAATACCGCCGTCAAAAAGACAGCGAATAATTTAGAAAGAAAACGCGGAATTTTTGCGTAAAATCGAATAAAAAAACGCGTAATAAAAATATATCAAAGACCGTCAGAATATAAGACTTTGAGTATATCGCCCGACTGCATAAAAAAATGCAGAGGATTTTTTTAATGCGAAGGCGCGGAGGGCAGTGCGCGGCGAGCCGCTCCGCCGCCGGTCAAAATTTCTAAAAATAAAAAAAGCTGAATCCAAAAAAATGGATTCAGCTTTTATTTTGAGTTTGATTTTATTTCGGCGTTGGCTCTTCGACTTGATAGCTGTCGAAGTCAAAGACTTTAAGCCCGATCCGCTCATTAACGTCAATAAAACTTTGCTGCAACGGCTTGACTTCATTAGTTGCAAACACTTTTTGCCACCGTCATCGCGTCGCCAAGACCACCGGCAGACTTAGGAACAATCCCCATCAACGCAGGCGGTACACGATGAATCGCCATCATATCTTCTGCGCTCACGGATTTGATATTGAGAAACTCGTCCTTCGCCGCGACCTCTGCAATCGGAATCAGTTTAATGCCGTCAGGATTTCCGCCAGGCGCGCGGAGCAAAACATTTTTTTAAAATTGCCGTCGCCTTTTGACTGGCGGAGCTGCGACTTGACTGCATCCCAGCCCTTCTCGTCGATTTGCGTGTCAGTCGAGTAGAGAATAAATCCTGCATGTGAACCATTCTTATAATAACGGACGCGGAACTTAGTCGCCGCCGAATTTAAATCAATCGAATCCATCGCCGCCAAATAATAAGGCACGCCATAGATTTCCTGTTTCAGATTCGGCTGCATGATATGAATCACATCGCTGCCTTTGATTTCTTCATAGTCCAACTGTAAAAAATTATTCCGAAGATAGACAAAGTCTTTAAGATTTGACGCGCGTCGCATGTACAAAGCCAAGCGGCTTTTTCATCCCGACCACCTTGCCCAATCGATTGCGCTGCATCTCAAGATAGCCATTGCCCAAAACCAAATAGTTAAAAGCTAGTTTTTCAAATTCCGAGCGGCTCAAAAACTCCGTCGGCTTGAAAGTGACTTTAAGAATATTCAGTTTGGCAAGCAGCGCCGAAGCATGGTGCAGCCCCTTGGTCAGCAGGCGCTCGACATCATACAAATTGACAGGCGGATCGTACCACGTCCCATTGTCAACGCAGCCGATAAAGTCGAAAAGACTGTACACATCTTGGTAGTCCTCAAACGAAAAGACATCACAGTCAAACTGACCCTCTTTTAAAATCTCATTACTCATAATAAAACCCTCTCATTAAAAAACATCAACCGAACCACGCGCCGCCAAGCCGTCGAGCGGCTCTTGGTAGAACACCTGCAACGCCGACCACGCGACATCCGCATGGCTCAACTCTTTCGTCCGACCGCTGACATAAGTTACATTGCGGCCGCTGCCGGTCACAGCCGTGCGGATACTCATAAAAGCCGCCGTGAAATCCTTCCAGTCAAGCTCCCACTCGACGCGGCGCTCACGCATGAGCGCGTGCATCTTGTTAATCATCAGATATTTCTCCTGCATCGAATACTGCACACCGATGGCAGGAGGGTAAAATCCCTGAACTAATTGAAAGACGGCCGCGCCCAATCCAGTTTTATCGATGACTACCTTTTGGACGTTGTATCGCTCGAAAGCCTTTTTAATAAATGCCGCCTGACTTTGGAAATCATTACCGTGCAGCATTTGACGCTCAACAATGCGGAACTTATCGCCAGCGAAACGAGGCGGCACGACAGCCACAAAAGCCGCCGCATCGCCTGAATCGGCCGGGTCATAGCCCAACCAAACAGGCAGATTCCCAACAGGGCGCGCCGCGAACGGTTTATAAAATTCCGCCCACTCGTCCCACGAATCGACCGCGCAGCGTTGCAATGCCGAGAAGTCAAAGACATTGTCGCCGTCCTCCACAAACTCACACATGAATAGCTGACGAAATTCCGCCGGCGAGTTTTCAAGCAGGAGCTGTTGGCGGTCAAACAAATTACAGCCGCGACGCTCCGCATCATCGAGCGTCACAATTTGCCGCCATTGCCCATCTTCGCAGGCGCGGCCGTCAACCAGCGCGTCATGGCTGACATCGAGTTTGATATGCTCCGACTTATCGCGCCCATCGTTGAATTGCTCGCCAGTCCAAAACGAATAAGCCGGATGGGACACTGCCGAGGGCGTGGAGAAATAAGTAATCCGATACTGGCTCTGCGACGCCATCGGCTTCGCCAGGCGAGTCAATTCTTTGAAATCGGGAATCCAGAAATACTCGTCAACATACAAATCCCCATGTCGGCCTTGAGCCGTGCGCGAATTAGTCCCCAAAAAAATACAAGACCGAGCCATTACCCAAGCGAATATCAGCGCCCTTCAGCTCGACGCCGACCATCTGCGCCATATCAATCTGATACTGCTTAAACTGAAACGCCTGCGCCTTAGACGCAGACAGAAACACCTTATTTTTTCCAGTCGTCAACGCGTCAACCAATGCCTCACGCGCAAAAAAGAACGTCGCCCCAATCTGACGACTTTTGAGCAAATTGCGGAACCGTACCTTTTGGTTGTACCAAATCCGCTGATACTCAAACATCTGCTCCCTGAAGATTTCCTGCAAGCGCAAGACCTGCTCTGCCGTGAAACTATTCGGCGCAGGCTTCGTCGCCGAGCGCACATTCTCACGCTCCCGACGCTCACGCGGCGGCTTATCGATAGTCGGCACATCCCAGGGCAGGCCGTCTGAAACCACAGGCGCGGCTACCTGCTCGACCTCATTCAAATCAGGCTGACGCGCGTCGGCTTTCTTGCCGCCAGATACCAGCGCGAAAAGCTGCCGCATTTCCTTATAGTCAGCGTCCGATTTCTTCGGCTGCGCAATCAAAACATGCAAACGCATTTCCGCCGAAGCAGCCACGCGCACCGCCGGACTGCCGCCATCCCAATTATCGCGGCTTTTCCACGAGTAAACTGCCGGCGCCTTAAGACCAAGATGTCGGGCAATCTCCGAAATACGCCAGCCCTGCCAATAAAGCTCACGCGCCATCAAGCGCGGATCGACATTTGGTTTGATTAACGATTCTTTTGTCATCTCTCGAAAAATAAAAAAAGTCTGAAAACCAAACAATCAATGATTTTCAGACCGCCTTAAACCCAAACGCCTTTTAAAAAAATCCTCAAAAATCGCAAAGCATAGATAAACCGTCCATCGCTTGCCAAACTATGCCCATCCACACGCGAGAGCATCCACCCATGACCTATAAAAAAACCGATTGGCGCGTCATCGGCGTCAGCGGCGAAACCGCAGACGGACGCACCATCTCAGCCAAAGCGCTGCAAGAAATGGCCGACCAATACGACCCCTGAAATCTACGGCGCGCGCATCAACCTCGAACACATGAATTTTCTGTTTCCAGATTTCGCCGGCGGCTACGGCGACGTCGTCGAACTCAAAGCCGAGCCGTGGGCAAAAGACGAAACCAAAACCGCACTGCTCGCCAAGCTGAATATTACCGAGAGCCTCCAGAAACTCTGGGACAGCGGCCAAAAAATCTACACGAGCATGGAAATCACGCCGCGCTTTGCCGATACCAAAAAAGCCTACCTGACCGGCCTCGCCATTACCGACACCCCGGCAAGTCTTGGTACGACCGCAAACTACACCGCCGCCAAGACCAAAGCCGAAGAAAAAAATCTTTACCGCCTACCGACAAACCGAAACGCAGGAAATCGCCATGACCATGCCACAAGACAGCAACCAAGCCGAAAACCAAGCCAAACCACTGACCGAAGAACACGCAGAAAGCATTTTTAGCCGCCTGTTTGCCAAATACTTCGGCAAAAAAGAACCGGAGCAGCCGGAAACCCCGGCCATCAATCCGGAGCAACCAAGCGAGCCAAAAGACGGCCAGCAATTCAAGCAAGATGGCTGGGACGGTTTCGGCAAAGCCGCCCAATTAATCGAGAAACTGGACGAAAAAATCGAAGCCCAGCAAACCGAATACAACGCCCTGCGCGCCGAGTTTGACAAATTCAAAGCCGAAATCGAAGCAGCGCCATATACCGGCCAACGCCAAGAACACAGCGGCAGCCAAGCCGCCGCCAGCGTCGCTTGGTAAGAAAACCGAAATCCACCCATCCCCCTAATACCCAATACCACAGAAAGCGCCCCATGAACCAAACTAAATTAAGCCTCGCCATCGCCGCGATGATTTCCGACGTTGCCGCCGCCCAAGGCATCAGTAAAAGAGCAAGTCAGCAACGGCTACACCATCGCCCCGACCGCCGTGCAGACCATGTACGACGAAATCGCACAAAACACCGAGCTGCTGCAAAAAATCAACCTGCGCCCGAAAACTGAAAAAGTCGGCGAAGTTATCGGCCTTTCCTCCGGCCTGATCGGCAGCAATACCGACACCACCGGCGCAGGAAAAAGAACGCAAACCGAAGCCGATCCACAACCCTGACCGGCCGCAAATATACGCTCGAAAAAACCAATTTTGACGCCGCCTTGCGGTACGACGAAATCGACCAATGGGCGCACCTGACCGATTTCCCGAAACACATCAACAAAAAAATCGCCGAATCCATCGCCTTGTCTTTGGTCACCATCGGCATGAACGGCACCAGCCGCGCCGCAGATTCTGACGCCTCTGCCAACGCAATGCTGCAAGACGTAGCCAAAGGCTGGCTGCAAAAAATGCGCGAAGAAAACAAATCACGCTGCATCGGCACCACCGGCACATCGACCGCATCCGTCCCATACGGCCCGGGCGCGACTGACTACAAAAACCTCGACGCAGTTGTCACAGACGCGCTCAACGTCATGATGGACGAACGCTTCGCCGACCGCTCCGACTTCGTCGTCTTGGCAAGCCGCCGCACCGTTGGCGACAAATACCTGCGCATCGTCAACAAATCAGGCGACACAGCCACCGAAATCGAATCAGGCGGCCGTCTGAACAAAGAGCGCACATTAGGCGGCCTGCCGGTGATGTATGTCCCAAATATGCCGCAAAACACCCTGCTGATTACCCCGTTGTCGAATCTGTCGATTTACTACCAAATCAGCGGCGAGCGCCGTCAAATCGTGGACAACCCACGCAAAGACCAGCTCGAAAGTCTGCAATCCAAAAACATCGACTTCATCGTCGAAGAATACGGCGCCGCGGTTTTGATTGAAAACCTGACCTACACCAAATAAAAACAGGGGGCGCAAGCCCCCGAAGACAAAAAGAAAGGACGTCTGAAATGACCCTACTCCGCCAGCATTTTGACCAAAACATTGCCGCAGCCGCCGCAACAGACAACATCGACCTCAACGCCCTGACCGTCTACCAACGCTTATATAAAAGCCTCAAAGACGACAAAGCGATTTTAAAGAACATCGCCTCCATCCAAGACAAAATTAAAGCCAAAGCCGCCATGATTCCGAATTATTCCGACTGGATTCAAGGCGTCATCGATACCGGCCGCGCCGCCGAAGACGACCAAGTGACCCCGACGCTCTTGGTTTGGATGATCGACACAGGCGCGCTTGACCAAGCCATGCCGCTGGCGAAACTCGCCATCGAGACACAAATGGCCTCGACCGACGAATACAGCCGCACCATGCCCGAAATCATCATCGAGCAAATGGCCGAGCAAATCAGCGCAGGCAGCGACATCAGCCTGCCCAACCTGCAAACCCTGATTGACTGGGTCACAGCCAAATCAGACAACGGCCTGCACATCAACAACATGCCCGACCAAATCCGCGCAAAATTGCTCAAAGCCGCAGGCGAGCACGCCGAAGAACAAGGCGAAGACGAACACGCCATCGCCCTCTACGAGCAAGCCCTCGCCTACAACGAGCGCAGCGGCGTTAAAAAACGCATCGACGCGCTGAAAAAACAGCTCGAAAAATAAAAGCTCCCCCGCCGTATGGCAGACGGCAGCCTGTCTGCAAGCCCAATCCCTTCCAGCCTGCGCTGCCGCCCCTGCCATACCCCAATAAAAAAGGCCGTCTGAAATGACCGGATTTAACTTCAATTCCGCCGCACCAACAAACACACAGACCATCGACAAACAACACATCGACAGCGGCGACTTTTGGCCGGTCATCGACCTGGACGAGCTGCGCCGCGACATGCGCATCGACACCACCATCACGCCAGACCGCCTCTTCGACACCGCCATCAACGCCGTCGCCTACGTCAACGACCAGCTAAAAGACATCATCGCTATCGTCCCATTGGCGCAACAAATCAGCCAAACCGACCCACGCCGAATCAACGGCGAGCCGCTCGCCAACATCCGCTACCGCCGCGCCGTGTACAGCTACACAAAAGCCCTGCTCCTAGAGATTTACAACGACTACGACAGCACAGGAAAGACCGCCGCGCGCAGCGACGCCAAACAAGAGACCGCCGAAGACTACCGCCGCGAAGGCCATCACGCCATCGCCGAGCTGCTCAAAAAGCCGCGCATCGACTGCGAGCTAATCTAAAGGCCGTCTGAAATGCACACCCAAAACAACACCATCATCACGCGCGACGGCGACACCATCAGCCGCCTAGCCTACGAGTATTACGGCAAGTCCAGCGGCATGGTTGAGCAAATCTCGCCGCCAATCCAAAAACTAAGCCGCCAAGCCGTCCAACTGCCAGCCGGGCTGACCATCGTCATGCCGAGAACAGAACAAAAACCAAACAATCAAAACTATTAATTTATGGGACTGAAAACGTGAACGAAACCAAAACCACCACCGCCATCAACGCGGCCGTCATCGTCATCGGCAGTTATCACATGGCTGCCTCTGTTGCCTTCGGCGCAGCCGTCGGCGCAAGCCTTTTTATCCTAAGCCAAAACCAACACAGCCCACTGACTAAGGCTTGGCTCTTCGCCGTTTCATTTTTCAGCGGCATCTTTGGCGGCGAAACCGCCGCAGGGATTTTCAACTGGGTATTAAGCATCATCCGCCCGGACGCACAGCCACTGAAATTTAACGAATTTCTAGGCGCTGCCCTGTTTTCCGCCCTCGTCGTCGTCATCGTCAACCGCCTGATCGACTTTGTCGGCACAGCCAAGCCGACAACCAAACCCAACCAAAAGAAAGGAGAGAGCGAATGACCCCAATGCAAGCCGCCGCCATCATCTCCCTGACAGCTGCCGGAGCATGGCGCATCCTGTTTTTCGACACACGCGGCCGCACCCATAAGCCCCTCATTTGTTTTATTGCCTGGCTCAAATTCGCCTGGATGATCGGGCTGATGATAGCCGTGATTTTCAAACTCTACTCCGTCGCCGTGTGGGGGCTGATTTTCGGATTAGCCCTCCATACCGGAGCATTAATTTGGCACGGCGGCAACGTCAACAGTATTTTGCCGACCTCGACCAAACATCAAACCAACCCATAAGAAAGCCTCACAAATGACCGAAAAACCAACCTACACCCTGGGAAAAACCAGCCTGTCAAAATTAAACGGCGTCCATCCAAACCTCGTTAAAGTCATCAAGCGCGCGATTGAGATGACCAGCCAAGATTTCAGCGTAAACGAAGGGCTGCGCACACTCGACCGACAAAAGCGACTTGTCGCCGCCGGTGCAAGCCGTACCCTCAACAGCAAACACCTGAAACAAACAGACGGCTACGGCCACGCCTCCGACCTCATTCCGTGGGGCGACTTCGACGGCAACGGCACAAAAGAGATTTCATGGGCATGGGAAAACTTTTACCCCATCGCAGAAGCCATGCGCGCCGCTGCTAAAGAATTAAACATCCGCGTCCGTTGGGGCGGCTGCTGGGAAACCCTCAACGACACCACCAAGCCGACAACCCAACTCGTCGCCGACTACGTCGCCGAACGCCGCGCCGCCGGTAAACGCGCGTTTATCGACGGCCCACATTTCGAGCTTGCCTAAAGGACGCGCCATGAAAACTGTCATTTCATTCTGCATCGCCCTCTTTCTCGCCTGCGCCCTCTTGATGAACGGCCTGCTCAAAGCAAACCGCACAATCAAAGCCAAAGAGCAGGAAATCAAAACGCAGGCCGAGACCATCAAGCAAAAAGAAGCCGCCCTGAAGCTCTACCACCAGCGCAGCCGTGCCATGCAAGCGCAGCTCGACAAGCTGACCGCCGAAACGTCAGGCCAAAATGAGCAGATTCAGACGGCCATCCAAAAAAATCACGATTGGGCAAATCAGGCAGTACCCGAAGATTTAGCCAAAACCATCAAATAAAAAAAGGGCGTGTTTGACACGCCCTATCTTAGAAAGCACAGCCATGAAAACGATCCTCCCCATCTTACTCGCCGCCGCACTGACCGCCTGCGCCGCCAAAGAGCCGCTGAACATCCAAGCCGCCGACACCTGCCCACCAGTGCCGAAATGTACCGTCAATCCGCCAGCAGAAATCAAAACCAATGCCGACTTGGTTTACACCATTTCCGCCTACAAAACCGCTTTTCAGCAGTGCCGCCTCTACCGCGACACCCTCGCCGCCTGCCTCCACCAAGAAGAGGAGACGGAAAAATGACCGATTTTATCGACCGCGCCTGCGATCTGGAAGAAATGCAACGCGCCCACGCACTAGCCAGACAAGCCGACCGCGCCGAGCAAAACTACCCGTCAGCCTATGAGTGCGAAGAATGCGGCGAACCCATCCCCGAAGCACGCCACCAAGCCGTCCCCGGCTGCCGCCTCTGTATCGACTGCCAACGCGAACAGGAAAAAAATATGGAAAAACCAGCTTTACTGCGCGCTGAAATCCAAAAAGCATCTGCCCGAGCTGCGCCAAAATCCCGACAAACTGACGATGTTTGTGACAAACGGGCAAATCGTCGCCTCAAAGGGTACGTTAAGCCATGAGACCAAATACCGCCTCAGCGTCATGATTACCGACTTTACCGGCAACATCGACGTCTTAAACGCCGTCGTCATCGCCTGGCTGCAAGAAGAAAACCCCCAAATCATCGGCCCGGGCGCGACTACGCCGACAGATTACAGTTTCGAGGTTGAGCTTTTGAGCAACAACACCTGCGACATCTTGATTGAGTTAAACCCTGACCGAGCGCACCACCGTCTTGACCGACGACCAGGGCAACATCGTCATCGGCCATCCGCGCAACGCCAACCATTTCGACCTGATGACCGCGCTGGGAATCGGAGAAAGCAGAAAATGACCGCCGATGCCCTAAATCTATACATCAAGAACATCGACGAATACATTGCCAAACTCTCCCAGGCAGAGCTGCGCCGACTGAAAAGCGATATTGGAAAAGTCGTCCTCAAAGCAAACCGCCAGCGCATCCGCGCCAACGTCGAGCCTGAAGGAAACGCCATGACGCCGCGCGCCGGTCACGACGAAGAAGGGCGCAAGCTCAAAGACGGCGAGCGGCTGAAAGTCGGCCAGCGCTTTGTCTATCTCTCCGGCAAACACGCCGGGCGCATCCGCCAATTTAAAAACATCAAGACCGCCGCCAGCGCAGCCAAGAAATCGCGCGCCAACACGGCCGCCTACGATCCGCAGTATGAGTGGGGCTACGAGCTGGAAACGCGTGGCGTGTCAAAATTCAACCGCGACTACATCCGCGTCTTAGACGGCAAGCCCACCAAAGAGCGGCTGAAAAAAAGCGCATGTTCACAAAAATCCACCGCGCCAAATACCTGCGCGCCCAAATCGACAGCATGGGCGTCGCCATCAAATTCGGCAGCGGCCTGACAGCCTACATCGCCGCCGCCCACCAATACGGCGACGACGGCCGCCCAGAGCGTCATCTCTTAGGGTTTCAGCGATGACGACCTCGAAGTCATCGAGAATCTAGTCATCAGCCACATGGCAGCCCACGAATAAAAAGGCCGTCTGAACCCGTTGTCAGACGGCCTCTCTTTAAAAAACCATCAAAACCGCCAAAAAAATAGAAAAACCGCGTTTCCGTTGCCAAACTATGCCCATTCCCACGCACGCGACCCAAACAAATGACCGCCGAACTCAACAGAAAAAAATCGCCAACATCATCAAGCAGGGCGTGATTTCCGAATCAGACCCTGCGCGCGCATTGGTACGCGTGCAGCATGGCGAGCTGACGAGCGAATGGCTGCCATATTTCGTCCCATTCGCAGGCGGCGTATCCGTCCACCGCCCCCCAAGCGTCGGAGAAAACTGCATCATCTTGTCGCCAAGCGGCGAGACCGCCAACGGCCTAGTTTTATGCGGCATGGCATCGGCATCATTCCCAAGCCCTGCCCAATCGGCTGACGAGACCGTCGTCAAGTTCCCCGACGGCGCAATCATTAATTACAACCACGGCGCAGGCCAAATGACATTAAAAGCCGTCGCCAAGCTAACCATTGACGCGCCCGATACCCTAATCACTGGCAACGTCGTCATCCAAAAAATGACAACAAGCAACGGCCTGCTGACCTACACGGCAGGCATGAGCGGCAGCGGCGGCGAAGGCGAAGGCGGCGGAACAACCATCAAGGGCGCAATCAACCACGAAGGCACGCTGACCAATACCGGCAAAATCACATCCAACGGCATCGTCGTCGATGACCATATTCATCCAGGCGATTCGGGCGGAAAAACAGGCAAACCAGAATGACCAACAGCGAAACAGGCCGTCAAATCGGCCTCTACGACCATATCCGCCAGTCAATAAAAAATATCCTGTTCACGCGCATCGGCACGCGCCTGATGCGCGAAGAATATGGCAGCCTGCTGCCCGAATTATTAGACCAACCCATTACCCCTGCCCTGCTCTTGCAATGCCAGGCGGCCGCCATCGCCGCCCTGGCAAAGTGGGAGCCGAGAATTGAAATTCAGGCGGCCACCGTATCGGCAGCAGCCGCCAACGACGCAAAAGTCATCATCAACATCGAAGCCGTCAACATCTCGACCGGCACACTTGAGACATACAGCATTAGGAAATAAAAAAATGCCGCAAATTGCCGACCTGTCAAAAATTCCAGCCCCCGACGTCATCGAAGAGATTGACTTCGAGAAAATCCTTGCCGCGCGCAAGGAGCGTTTTATCGCTGAATACCAAACGCCTGCCGAGCGCGACTATTGGCGCAAAGTGTTAGAGCTGGAATCCGAGCCGGTTGTCAAATTGCTGGAAGAGTGCGCCTATTCAGAAATGCTCATGCGCCAAGATTTCAACGAGCGCGCCAAAGGCTTAATGCTGGCATACGCCAGCGGCAGCGACTTAGACCAGCTCGCCGCCAATGTCGATATTCAGCGCCTTGTCATTACCGAGGCAGACTACACCGTCGAGCCGCGCATCCAGCAGGTTTTGGAATCTGATGAATCATTGCGCCGACGCGTGCAGGGTGCGTTTGAAACGCTGACCACGGCAGGCAGCGAAGAATCTTATTACCAACACGCAAAATCCGCGCACGGCCAAAGTCGCCGACATCGCCGTCATCAGCCCGAGCGGCGCGGTTGTCGATATTGTCGTCCTCTCCAATCAAGCAGGCGGCGTGCCGTCTGAAGCCGTCATCAAAGCCGTGACCGAGGCCGTCAATGCCAAATACCGCCGCCCGACCGCCGACCGCGTGACCGTCAAGGCCGCCCAAATCATCGAGTATCAAATCAACGCGCAAATCATCGTCTATCCAACCCCCGACTATGAGCCGATTTTAGAAAATGCGCGCGCGCGGATGCGCGAAGCCGTGGACGAAAATTTCAAGCTAGGCCGCGACGTTGACCTCTCTATGATTTATGCCGCCCTGCGCGTCGAAGGCGTGCAGAGCGTCGTTATCAGCCAGCCAGCCGCAGCCATGCCGGTCACACAATATCAGGCGGCCTTGTGTACGCAAATCAACGTAAGCTACGGCGGCCAAAAATGAATAAATACCAAACCGCCCAGCCATCAACGCGGACGGCTTTCGAGAAGAAATTCGGCGAAGCCGAAATCTATCCCGTCCCCTACGCCGTCGTCGCCGACCTCTGGAATCCCGACAGAATCCCAGCCCACCTGCTGCCGTATCTCGCCTGGGCGCTGTCGGTTGACTATTGGAACGACACATGGGACGAGCAGCGCAAACGCGACGTCATCAAAGCCGCTTACCGCACCCATAAATACAAAGGCACAAACGGCGCCATCGAAGAAGCACTCAAGCTCATTCGGCGTGACCGCCAAGATTACGGAGTGGTTTCAAACCAAGCCGCTAGGCTCGCCTGCCAGTTTTGCCCTGACCCTGATGGCAGAAGAAGCCATCAGCCAGGCCGATTATCAGGAAATGCTGCGCATCGTCCAAAAGGTTAAGCCGGTAAGCCGTCATTTAAGCGGCTTGACCGTCGGCGTTATGACCTACGGCAAACTCAAAGCCAGCGGCATTACCATCAGCGGCCAGCGCACGACAATTTATCCGTACATCAAGCCGCAAATTAATTTAAAACCGGCAGGCCGAGCCGCCGCCGCATTACAACAAATCGACGTCATCACAATCAGTCCGAAAGCCAACCCATGACCCAACAATACTACACACTAGTCACCAACATCGGCGCCGCGCGCATCGCCAAAGCGACCGCATTAGGCACAGTCGTCAACTTGAGCCAGATGGCAGTCGGCGACGGCGGCGGCCAACCCATCACGCCGTCAGCCACCGCCACCGCCCTGACGCGCGAAGTGTACCGCGCCAGCCTCAATATGTTGGAAGTTGACGAAAACAACCAACAGCAGGTCATCGCCGAGCTGCTCATCCCCGAGGAAGAAGGCGATTTCACAATCCGCGAAGTCGGCCTCTTTGACAACAACAACAACCTGATCGCCATCGGCAGCATCGCCGACAGCTACAAGCCGCGCCTCTCCAGCGGCACGGCGAGCCAGCAAATCATCCGCATGGTCATCCAAATCGACAACACCGACGCCGTCGGCATCAAGGTGGACCCTGCTGTCGTTTTGGCGACGCGAGAATACGTCGAGAAATTAATTAATAAAAAAATTTAAAGACAACGCCGTCGGCGGTGCCGCGCAGATTGTTTTATCGTTTAACCGCCGACGCGAGTTTATCGCCGACCTCGAAAAACCTGACAAAGCTCAAAGACGGCGCGGTCATCGTTGCTCAAGGGCATTTATATAAAAAACAAACCGGCGCGCGCTACATCCCTGACGCGCCTGATTGGCTGCCCATCGACGAATCATTCGCGCACTTCGACGGCGAATACATAGACAAACGCGAAAAAAACCATCGTCCGTTGCCGCTACCATCAAAAAAACGGCAAAAAAATGGAATATTACCGAAGTCATCAACCCAAGGCCGGGCAGCATCCGAAAAAAATCCTTTTTGGGCGAGCCTGACGCACAGAAGAAAATAAAATTAGAAAAATTGCATGACTACGTCGGCAATAGCCGCGCGCGCATCCTTTTGAGCTGCGACGGATGGACGACGCCGCCGGTAGATGGCAAATCGGCGCTGCAAGGACTGCAAATTGTTGACGGTCAAGTCCATCGAGACTGGGCAGCATCAGATTATGACACTAACGCCGCAGCCGTTTGGATGCGCAACGGCAAATTAAAAGCCGCCAAAAGCAAAGACGGCAAGTCGGCCGCCCAGTGGGTTGCCGAAGGCGCGGAATGGACAGCCAGTTTCGCGCGCGGCCCTGTCTTGGTTGAAAATGGCGCAATAATTAGAAATCCCGACACATACTTAAGCGCGCGCGCCGCCATCGGCCAACGTGCCGACCGCAGCATCGTGTTTTTAAACCTCGAAGGCATCAGCGGCTCATACGGCGCAACGCTGCAAGAATCCGCGCAAATCATGGCTGATGAAAGCTGCGTGATTGCCGTCGCCCTCGACGCTGGCGGCTCTTCGCAGGTTTGGTACGGCGACGCATACGCCTGCCCATCTTCAGATAATAGTTTCCAAACCGGCCGCGCCATCCCTTCCGCTATTGAAATCATTGCCGATATTGTTGAACCATACGACACCGGATGGATTCCGCTCCCCATAATCAATGGAGTGGAAGCAGGGAGTAAAGGGCAAGGCGGTGCCGCCGTCGCCTACCGCCAACACGGAGGAGATATGGAATTGCGAATAGACGCCGTATATTCTTTTAAAGCCAACACAGAAACAATCATCACCACAGAAGAATCTCTGATCGTTTTATTAATAAGGACTACAGGCCGATTCGGGCGATTGCCAGCGGCTTCGGCGGTGCAGTAGTCCCTTGGTGGAGCGGCGCTTATATTAGTATTGAGCCGCACAAAGACACACCGTACACATACGGCTACACCCAATGGCACACCCCAAACAGCAAATAATCAAAAGAGGTAATCATGTTTTATATTTTTAATCATCATGGGCATTTCGCCGAGAAAATGAGTGTCGAGCCGCCCATTTTGCCGCAAGGATACTTCCATTTAGAAGCAGCCGACGATTTGGGCGAATACTTGTTTTCAGACGGCAAAACCGTGCAGGAAGCAACCACGCCGGCGCCGTCTGAAGCCCATATCATCAAGAATGGGGAATGGGTTTTTGCCAAACGAGCGCGAAGCCGCGATTCTGGAAGAATCAAAAGCCGAAAAAAATCATCAGCTTAAATGTGGCGGCTCAAGCATTTATCGACCGCGCGGCCGGTATCGATAAAATCCCGGGCTTCGAGGTGCAGACATGGGTCATCCAAGCGTCCGAGGCAAAAGCATGGGCAGCCAATAAATCCGCCCCGACGCCAATCCTCAACCAAATCGCAACCAGCCGAGGCGTACCGGCTGACGCACTCAAACAGGCGGCTTTGAAAAAGACCATCGCCTATGAGCAACTGACCGCCTCAATCGCAGGCCAGCGTCAGGCGCTGCAAAGCAAAATCGAATCCGCCAAAACCAAATCAGCCTTAGAAAAAATCAAAATCGAGTTTAAGCTGCCGGAGGCCGTCTGAATGAGCAAAGTTTATTTGGCACTGTACAAAGGCCGAAAAAAAATCCAATCGCCCAAAGACATCATCTACCGCTTGACCGATTGGGCCATCCGCAAAGCGACGCGAGGCGAATATTCGCACTGCGAAATCGCCGTCCGACTGCCTGACGGTCAGTTTGATTGCTACACATCGTCCCATCGGGACGGCGGCGTCCGTTGCAAGCGCATGGAGCTGCCATCTGACAAGTGGGATTTGATAGAGCTGCCCAAACCCAATCTGACCTACGGCCGCGCGATGAGACTATGGCGTGAAACCAAAGGCAAGAAATATGACCTGTCAGGCGTTTTGGCCGTCAAGTCGGTTTTCCGCCGTCTGAAAATCCGCCAATCTCCGAATAGATGGTTTTGCTCCGAATGGTGCGCGGCCGTCATCGGCTTTGGCGAGCCGTCCAAATATTCGCCGTCTGACCTTGCCGAAGCCATGAAGCAAGAACAATTTTAAAAATCCCAAAAAATCCCACGCGCTCGCCACACGCGTGGGATTAATTTTTAATAGTAATCTACATAGCCATCAATCGATTAACCCATCAAAAAGGAAGCCCCAATGGCAGAAGCAAACCGCCATCATGGCATTACCGCCAACGAGTACACCGAAGGCGTGCGCAGCATCAGCGACATCTCGACAGCCATCATCGGTATGGTTTGTACCGCCGAAGATGCTGACGCAAAAGCATTTCCGCTAAATACGCCGATTTTCGCCACATCCGCCTATGACTTGCTGGCAAAAGCAGGCACCAAAGGCACGCTCGCAAAATCACTTGACGCCATCGTTGACCAAGCCGACGCGCAAGTCGTCATCGTGCGAGTTAACGACAGCAAAAACACAGAAGAACTCAAAGCCAACGTCATCGGCACAGCCGAGGGCGGCAACTACACCGGCCTCAAAGCCCTGCGCCGTGCCAAAGCCGTGACAGGCTTTACCCCGAAAATCTTGGGCTGCCCCGAGCTTGACAGCCAAGACGTTTTGACCGAATTGGTAGGCGTTGCCCAAGCGACCCGCGCATTCGCCTACGGCAGCGCAGGCGGCAATCCAGACATCACGGAAGTGGGCAATTACCGCAAAAACTTCGGCCAGCGTGAGCTGATGTTGATTGACAACGAATTCATGGCATTCGACCCGACCACCAAGAAAACCGAGACCGCCGCCACCATCGCCCGAGTATTGGGCGCGCGCCAAACTCGACAAAAAAATGTCGGCTGGCATAAGTCAATCTCGAATACCGAAATCAACGGCGTCAGCGGCCTGAAATTCGCGCGCAGCTTCGACCTTTTGGACAAAAAACTGCGACGCCAACACCCTCAACAACAAAGACGTCACAACCCTGATCCGTGAAGACGGCTTCCGCGTTTGGGGCAACCGCACCTGCACCAACGACAGCATGATGGCGTTTGAAGTCGCCACGCGTACCGCCCAAATCATCCAAGAGACCATCGCTTCCGCCTTCATGTGGGCTTTGGACAAGCCGATGCACCCAAGCCTGATGGAAGACATCATCATGGCCATCAACGCCAAATTGGCACAGTACGTCAACAAAGGCTACATCTTGGGAGCGCGTGTCTTTATCGACAAAAACCCTCAACACCTCCGAAACCGTCCAAGCCGGTCAATTCACAATCAGCTACGAGTTCACATGGGTGCCGCCGTTGGAAAACATGGTTTTCAACCAACACGTCACTGACACCTTCTTCGTCAATCTCGTGGATAAAGTCATCACATTTGCGAACACCCTGAAACCGACTACCGTATAGGCCGTCTGAAAGGAAACCCACCCCATGAAAATGCCCAAAGTCCTTAAAGGCTTCAACCTCTTCGTCGATGGCGAGAACCAATACGGCGTCGTCGTCGACATCACACGCCCAAAAATCAGCCGCCAAACCGAAACCTACACGCCGGGCGGCGCAATGACCGAGATGACCGTCGTCCACGGCTTTGAAAAGCTGACGATGGAGGTCACATCCAAAGGCTACGACGCAGACATGCTCAAGTCTATGTCTAGCAGCATCGATGGCAAGCTGCTGCGCTACCAAGGCGCGCTGCAAGAAGAAGACGGCACCGGCTACCAAGTATTAAAAGGCGAAGCACGCGGCCGCATTACCGAAGCCGACCCAGGCAGCGACAAGCAAGGCGAAGGCGGTGAACACAAGTTTACGGTTGAACTCGTTTACTGGAAAGAAAGCGTTGACGGCAGCCCAATCGTCGAAATTGACGTCATCGGCAATAAAGCCGCTTTCGGCGGTCAAGACGAACGCGCCGGCCTGCGCGCCGCGTTGGGCTTGTGATGAAAACCAAGAATCTGGCAATCTACCAGGGCGACACATATTTATTCAAAATCGCCCTGACCAGCGAAATAGGCGAGCCGTTGCAAACCGACGGCCTGTCTTTTGCGCTGGCCGTCAAATTCCCCGACGGCGCAACCATCACGCCCGATCTGACCGTTGACGGCAACATCGTCAGCCTGCTGTTTCCCTCCGCTCTGACCGCCGCCATCACGCACACAACCGCCGAATACGACCTACGAGCCATCAGCGGCCAGTACGTCAAAACCTATTTGCGCGGCCAACTGCACATCACGCCAAGCATCACGCCCGTGACAGCAGGCGCAGGCGGCGAAATCCACGAAGAGGCCGTCAGCGTGGCCGTTTCCGAAGCGGCCATCATCCGCGCGGTTGGAAACCAAAGCCAGACGGCATACGACGACAGCGACATCAAGCAACGACTTACCGCGCTGGAAAGCCACCAAGACCAAGACACCATCTTCGACGACAGCGAACTGAAACGCCGCCTGACTGCATTGGAAGACCGCCAAGACCAAGACACCGTCTTTGACGACAGCGAAATCACGCGCCGCCTCGCCGCGCTGGAAAGCCGCCAAGACAAAGACACCGTCTTTGACGACAGCGAAATCACGCGCCGCCTCGCTGCGCTGGAAAGCCGCCCAGCACCAGAAGCAAAGGCAGAATCGCCATATAGCGAGATGCAGGAAGGCTATATTGCCCGTGAAAATTTCGGATTCATCCCTGAAAACAACACGCCGGCCACAGTATCTTTCCCCAAACCATTCAGCCGCCGCCCCGATATTTTCGAGGCATGCTTAGACATCCGAAGCAATTCGGCACGCTTGCAATATATCCAAAACGTGACCGCGTCAGGCTTTGACCTAGCCACCAATTACAGCCCAGAGTTAAAAGGCGTTTGGTATCGCGCCGCAATTTTAAAACCCAACTAGGAGCAACCCATGCAAACCATCCAAATCAACGACGACAACACCCTGACGATCGAGCTGTCAACCGGCGACCGCTACACCCTGCGCGAGCCGCTGGCCAAAGACATGGAGGGCTTGGGTCAGGATTTGATTAAAGTCAAACATACCGACACCGTCCAAAAGCTGCTGGGCAAAATCTCAACGCCGCCGCTGACGCGTGTCGCCTATGGCAAATTGAGCATGTCAGACGCTCAAGTCTTAAATGTTGCCATTGATTTTTTTTCAGCGCCGCCGTCAGCCAAAGCCGAGATGGAGGCAGCCTTGCAGGACTTGGGCTACTCCCAAAGCTCAAATTCCGAGCCGACCACGTCGGCCGAATCCTAAGCGGCGAAGCCGACATCTATCAGGCGGCTGCCGCCGAAGAGAAAAAGTATTACAACTTAATCAACGACTGCCTCGCCCAATGCGCGGCGACCTTCGGCAGCCTCGACAAGTTTGAGCAATGCAACATCGCCGAGCTGATTGAGTGGACAAATAAAGCCATCCAAATCAACACGCCCGAAGAGTAAACAAAGGCCGCCTGAATATTTCAGACGGCCTTTTGTAATCAAAAAACAGGAAACATCATGTCTAAAAGCCTCGAATTAAAAATCATCATGTCGGCCACCGACAAAGCCAGCGCGGCTTTCAAGAAGCTGCGAAGCGCAGGCGACGTATTGGGGCAGACGCTCGACAAACTCGAAGGCGAGATGAAAGGCTACGAGCGCGCGCAAGCCCGACTGACGCAACGCGTGCAGCTAACTGCGAAAAATAAAAGAGCAAACCAAAGCCCTGATGGAAAAACAGGCTTGCACAAAAAGCAATAAAAGACGAAATCGCCAAGACAGGCGTGCCAACCAAAGCGCAGGCGCGAAACTTAGAAAAACTGCAAGCCGCCCAAGAAAAACTGCAAAAATAGCCAAAGCCGCTACCAACAAAAAATCGAAGAAATCAACGCCGAGCTGAAAAAAACACGGCATCGTCACAAAAGACGCGGCCGCCGCCCAAAAACAATTAGAGCAAGCCGCGAAGAAAAACCGAAGCCGCCCTGCAACGACAACAGAAAGCAATGGCGGCACGAGATAAAGCCGCCGCCGCCAAAGCCCAAAATGACCGAAGCAGGAATGCGCGCCGTCGGGATGATGTACACCGCGCGCGGCATCGCCGACACCACGCGCAACGTCCTCTCTGCGCCGGTCAAAAGCCTACGCCGACACAGAAACCGCCTCCACCGACCTGCGCGCGGCCATGATGGACAATACCGGCAAAGTCTCCGCCCAATATAAAGACATCGACAATCTGGCCACACGCTTGGGCGACCGCCTGCCGGGTACGACCGCCGACTTTAAAAAAACCTGATGACCATGCTGATCCGTCAAGGCATGAGCGCGAAGACCGTCTTGGGCGGCACAGGCGAGGCGGCTGCCCTTTTGGCCGTCCAACTCAAAAAGCCCCGAAGCCGCTGCCGAGATGGCCGCCAAGCTGCAAGATGCCACGCGAGGCACGGAAAAAGAAATGCTGGCCATCATGGACCAAGTCCAACGCCTCTACTATGCAGGCACGGACGACAGCAACATTTTAGGCGCGTTTTTCCAAACTTTCCCCCGCCCTCGATACCCTAAAAATCAAGGGCGAATCTGCCATGAAGATGATGTCTCCGCTCGTCGGTATGCTTGACCAAGCAGGGCTGTCGGGCGAATCAGCAGGCAACGCCATGCGAAAAGTGTTCACTCGAATGATGGATACAAAAAAAATAGATAAAGTCACAAAAGGGACAGGCTTGTCGCTCGACTTTACCAACGGCGCAGGAGAATTTGGCGGCTTAGACAAAATGTATGAGCAGCTCGCCAAACTCAAAGCCGTCAACACCGAGCAACGCCTCAAGATTCTACAAGGAATCTTCGGCGATGATGCCGAGACGCTCCAAGCCTTAAACACCATGATCGAAAAAAAGGCAAGGCAGGCTATGAAGAATTTGCCAAAAAAATGGAAGCGCAAGCCAGCCTCAATCAGCGCGTTAACGACCAATTAGGGCACGCTGACCAACTTATGGGACGCAGCGAGCGGCACGTTTACCAACTTTCTCGCCAAAATGGGCGAATCCATCGCCCCCGAGCTGAAAGAGCTGACCAAGTGGATTGGCGACATCAACGAGAAACTAAGCAACTGGGCGGACAAAAATCCAGAGACCGCCAACACCATCATGAAAGTTGCCGCTGCCATCGGCATTTTTCCTGACCGCCATCACAGGCATCGGAGCGGCCATTTCCGCCGTCCTCGTCCCCATCGCCCTGGCTAAATTTTTCATTCTTCAGCCTCTTCGGCGTCTTTTCGGGCGGCGGCGGCGCGATTTCCACCATCATCGGCTGGCTTGGCCGTCTGGGCATGGCGCTGCTAGGCTTCGGCGCAAAAGCGATGGTTTTCCTCGTGACCAACCCATTCGGCTGGGCAATCATTGCCGTCACTGCCATCGTTTTGCTTTTGGCGCAACTGGGAGACCGTCAAATCCGCCTTGATTGCAGGCTGGGAGTGGATAAAAAAAGTGTTTCAGCAAAATCCCTGCTCGCCGCCTTTACCGGCCCAATCGGCTGGCTCATTGCGCTGCTGGCAAACTGGAATAAAGTCAAAGCCGCCCTGATTAGCGGCTGGGAATGGATTAAAAAAACATTTTCAGGAAATAATCCCATCTCCATCGCCATGACCGCCGCAATGGGTCCGATCGGCGCAGTCATTAATAGTTTCAGAATCCTGCGCTCCGCGGCGACATCCGCATGGGAATGGCTCAAAAAGGCCACATCCGCCAAAGCCCCGGCAACGCCGCCAAGCATCGGCGTTCCCAATCGCGGCTTTTCCGTCGGCGGCTACACAGGAGCAGGCGGCGTCCACGAAGCCGCAGGCGTTGTACACAAAGGAGAAGTCGTCTTTAACCAGCGCGACGTCGCCAAATTCGGCGGCTGGCAGGCAGTCGAAGCCCTTCGACGCGGCGGCGCAGGCGTACTCGCCAACATCGGCAACCGCTTAGGGACTGGGCTTTTCAGACGGCCGCAAATCCGCCCTGCCCAGCCCGACCCGATTCAATGCCGCGTCCCACGACGTCAGCATGGCAGGCGACAACATCACAATCAACGTTCACGCCGCGCCGGGCATGAGCGAGCAGAGCCTCGTCAACGCCATCATGGCAAGGCTCAACGAGCGCAGCCAAGCCAAGCAGCGCCGCCGCAATTCCTCATTTTTCGACAAGGATTAACTCAAATGGTTTTATTAGGCAGCCTGGGCATGTTCGTGTTTTTAATGCGCACTATCCCCTTTAATCAATACAGCCGCAGTCAGGCGTGGAAACACCCCAACCAAGCAACCGTCGGCACCATGCCGCCTGCCCAATTTACAGGCAAAGACCCAGAAGAAATGACCATCGAAGCCGAGCTGCGCCCCGAAGTCACAGGCGGCACAGGCAGCATCGAAGCCCTGCGCATGATGGCGGCCACCGGCAAGCCCTACACCCTAATCATGGGACACGGCAAAATCATGGGCAGCTACGTCATCACAAACATCCAAGAGCGCGGCAGCCAGCTAAACCAAGACGGCAGCGCGCGCGCCATCTCGTTTTCCCTGAGCTTGAAGAAAGTTTCCGACAAATCGCTGGGACTCGAAGGCGCAGCCCTCAACGTCGCCGTCTCCGTCGTCCGAAACCTGACAGGGATTTAACGCCATGCAATTAAATTTTGATTCCATCAGTGCCGCTGCCCAAAAAGCCGCCGCCAAAATCTTTGACGAAGTAAGCGGCAAAAACGCCCGACACCTGACCCCACAAGCAGAGCTGACCATAGACGGCCGCCGCTTCGGCACGCAGGCAATGAGCCGCATCATCAGCATAAGCCTGACCGACAAGCGCGGCTTTGAAGCCGACGAGCTGACCATCGACTTGGACGACCACGACGGCACAATCGCCATCCCCAAAACAGGCAGCAAAATCACGCTCAAACTGGGCTATAAAGAAACTGGCCTCGTCGAAAAAGGCGAATATCTCGTTTCCGAATTTACCGCATCGGGCAGCCCCGACCGCCTAAGCATTACCGCGCGCGCCGCCGACCTTGCCGAAGCCCTCGCCGAGCAAGTCGAAAAAAGCTGGCACAAACAGACGCTCTACCAAATCATCGAGGCCATCGCCAAAAAAACACAAATACGAATACATCATCAGCAAAGACTACCAAAACACCAAAATCGAACACATCGACCAAACAAACGAATCGGACGCGTCATTTATGAGCCGCCTCGCCGAGCAGTACGACGCCATTGCCACCGTCAAAAGCGGTAAGCTCTTATTTATCCCGGCCGGCGAAAGCCAAACCGCCAGCGGACAGCCCATCATGCCCACCACCATCACGCGCGCCAGCGGCGACAGCCACAGTTTTAGCTACTCAAGCAGCAACAGCTACCAAGCCGTCCGTGCCTACTACACCGACAAAAAAACAGGCCAAAAAAAAGAAGTCATCGTCAACAAAGACAACGCCTACCCCAATAAAAAAAACACCCAGCAAACCAAGACCGTCAAAGGCAAAACATTCAAAGCTAAGAAAAAAGAAAACGACAACCAAAAGGTCAACACCGAAGGCCAAAAAATCAAAACCCTGCGCCATCTGTATGCCACCGAAAGCGGCGCATGGTCAGGCGCGCGCGGCGCGTTTAAAAAAATCCAGCGCGGCGTTGCCGAATTTAGCATTACCCTTGCCGTCGGCCGCCCCGACCTCTACCCCGAAACGCCTGCCGTCGTTCAAGGCTTTAAGCCCGAAATCGACGCGGAGGCTTGGCTGATTACCGAGGTTTCACATAAAATCGACAGCGGCGGCTATACCGCAAGCATACAATTTGAAGCGCGCATCGTCCCCGACATCACGCTCTACGAAGACGCGCCGACCAACAACTTCCAGCCGACAGGCGAAACTACGGAGATTATAAAAAATGGAAAACAAAGCTCATGATCCATATTCATGGATAGCCCAAAAAATCCAATACTGGCAGCAAAAAAGCCGCGAAGCCAGCGAAGCCGCTGACATCGAGGCATACAACCACGCCGAGCGCGAACTCGCCAATTATCAAGCCATGCTCAAAATAAAATATTAAGCCCAACAAAAAGGCCGTCTGAAATTCAGACGGCCTCTGTTTTTAATTCGATTTCTGCTCAAGATATTGCAGCAGCCGCAGCCATTTCGTGTGCGGCATATTCGCAAAGCTGCTTTGATTCGGGCTGGCTTCCCATCGCTGCGCGGTTTTTAACGTCGCCTCCGTAATATCCGCGACCGCCTGCTGCGTCAGCCCATACTTTTGGCGCAGGGCTTTCAGATTGTTGGGCGTATAGCCTAATTCAAAACGATCAATCATAAAATCCCCTATTGTCTGTTTCTTCGCGCGCGTTCCCATGCTTCGCCGGCTTCTTTGGCAATTCGAGGCGCGTTTTTGATTTGCTCCAATGTGAGCTTTTTCAGGCTGGGCAATCAGCCGCCCGTCAAACACGCCGTCTGCAACCTTTGAAAATTCAAAAACCCAGCCATCTTCATGGCTGGCCGTTTTACGTTTCAAAATCAACCGTCCAGCGACGCTGCCAGTTTCTATTTGGATGAGCCATTATTTTTCCTTTCAAAAAAGCCGCCATATTTCAGGCGGCTTATCTTTTATCTGTTTTTAATGATTTTTCAATTTCCGAAACCCAATATCCGCTATGAGGCTTTTTCTCATAACCCTTGATGATTTCGTCAGTAAGTTCAACTTCACCATATTCGGTCAAAGTGCCGATTGCATATTGATGGCGGTAAACTTTATAAGTGTTTCCTGAAAGTTTTTCAAGATGATATGAACCGGTTTTGATGATTTCCATTTTAATTTCCTTACCCCTGATGACCCGAGGCGCGGTTTGCGCGGCTGCGCTGAATCTATGTGCGTATATTACCGCGCTTAATGCGGTAATGCAAGCACTTTTTCAAAAATTAAAAATAAAAATACTTCGCCGGTACTTATTTTGACAACGCCGCCGTCTATACGGTCAATTCGGAAAGTCCGAGTATCATGTTTATCCAAATCCCAGCCATACAAATAGAGGCCATCAAAACTACGAATGACGAAGCGGCGGTCAGAAAATTCGCCGTGCGCGTTCGTATAAGAAAAAGAGATTTCGTCGCCCAGACTTAAGCCGTCTGGAAGCTCTTCACTTTCCGCGTCATCGTCGAGAATAAAATCGTCATCGTCCAAATACGAATCATAACGCTGGCTTGTTTCCGACCTCTTTTTTTCTGCCAAGCCTTAAAAGCGACAAAGTTTTCATAACGCGCCTTTAAATCCGGGTCATCCCGATTGATATATTTCAATCCTTTGTTATCATCAAAATCGTCATCGTCAAACCCCATTTCTTTTTTAAAATCGCTTCGCCAGCCTTTAAACGGCTCATAATGCTGCTTTAATTTCGGGTCATTCGGATTGATATATTTCGATCCGCTGACTTCGGGCGGCGGCAAATCGTCGCCGTTGTTTTTCTTCAGCAAGGCCGTCTGTAAATCAAGTTTGCTTTTCATATTCCGGACGGAATCAAATAAAGCCGCAGGCGTGGGAATTTGCACGCTTGGCTCTTTTGGCTCTTTTGATACTGCCTGCACTTTCGGCGCGGCCTGCTCTTTCGGTACAGGCGCGAATTTTCGGCGGTTGTACAGCCGCCAAATCGGAAACGGCAAAAATATCGCGCTGGCCGACGCAATAAATAAAAAGTCATCCGCCTGATTGACTACAAGCGAGAAAATCGCCAAAGCCGCAAAGCAGCCAAAAAAAGCCGACAGGAATCGTCCAGAGCAAGTGCAGTTTGCTTCGTGGACTAAACTCCATCGACAGCCAAACAGAATAAAACGTACACATGCCCAAGACGAATAAGGCTACCAAATCAGACATTTCCTCGTTCATAAAATCCCCTTTTTTTCATAAAAAAACCTAAATATCCAAAAAAATTCAACGGCAGGACTTTCCAAAATTTGCCGTGAATAAACAAATCGTCAAATTCTTCCGGCTCGATGACAAAGTCGGATTTGCCGTAAATCGGGTTATCGCTCGTCACATGTATCACGCCTGCTTTGCCGCGCGCCAGGCGTTTGATGTAGGTATAGCCTTGAAAGGTAAACAGATACACGCCGCTTGATTCAAACTCGACAACATCGGTTTTGATTAACGTGATCGACTTCGGCGGTATCGTCGGCTCCATGCTGTCTCCATCGGGCGACATCAGCTTTACGCCGTGCAAATTATCCGTGCCGAGCAGCTCTTTGAGTGCGGACTTCGGAATCTCCAGCGAGTGCAGCAATTCGGGATAGTCGGCGTTGAGATGGCCGCTGCCACACGAGGCGGCAACGTCGAACAAATCCAAGCGCGCCGTTTCGAGGCCGTCTGAATCTTCAGGCGACCCTTCGCCTGTCTTCAACCATTCAACCGAAACACCTAATGCTTCTGCAATTTCAAATAAAAAAACTTTGGGTTTAGCGTCTCCCCTTTCGTGATTTTCCTCATCGCCGGATAAGACACGCCAACTTGCCGCGCCAAAGCATTCACACTTAGTCCTTTAGTTTGTAACGCAGTATTTATTCTCTCTGCCAAAGTTTCCATTTTTACTCCCAGAAAATAACTTTTATATTCAATGATAAAACTAAAGTTTGACTGTAACAATTCAAAAAAAGTTCAATTTATAGTTGACTAGATATAACGTAGGTTATATTATTTGCTCATAAGTTAAACATTAGTTGAAAGAAGTTATATGAATCCAGCAATCAAAACCGCAATTTCCATCATCGGGAATAAAAACGCATTAGCAAAAAAGCCGTCGGCGTGAGCCATGTAGCCGTTGAGAAATGGTTAAAAGGCGGCGGAATCAACGTCCGACACGCGATAAAAAAATTGAAGAAATCACAAACGGCAAAGTAACCGCCAAACAAATTTCAGACGGCCTGCCAAACTAAACGGAGCAAAAAAATGAAACCCATCAACGTCCAACTCTCTCACGGCTCGCTTGTCGAGGTTGCCACTTGGGATAAAGGCTTTTTAGACATCCAAAAACACGGCAAAGACGGCAACTTCAGCAAACTGCCGCGCCAACCGGCAAAGACTTTGAAAAAGGCCGTCCAAATGGTCAGCCAAATCTATCCGCATGAAATCATCATCGCATAGGAGGAGAAAATGAACATTCAGGAAGAAACCAAGAATATTAAAAATGACGTAGATGTCGCTCTACTACATTCGGAAGAATTGAATAGCGTAGAGAAAATAATGAATTTGGCCGTTTATGAACTGGCAGCCGCGACTGAAAAAAATACAATAACTCGCACATTGAGCGGATTGTTTTGCAGGGCCTCGCAGTGGATATAAGGAAGCTGTTAGACAAGGCACCGAAGACCGAGTCGTTAGTTCAAACAGAAAAGAATTTTAGCCGCCTGGAAAATATTATTCTCAAACTGACTGTGAATCATAAGGAAAAAATGAAGTGTGCAAACTGTCTCTCGAACAACACGTCCACGCCGACACCTGCGCCAAAAACAGGCGCTCCGGACGAATTAGCCACTGCCGCCGTCGAGGTCAAATTTTTACGGCGAAGAGCTTGACCTGATGGAATCGGCAGCCTGCGCGGCGAATAAGTCATTAAGCGAATTTGCGGCCGAAGCCGCTCTGGAATACGCCGAAATCTACCTGCGCGCATACGCGGCTGCCGACGCAGACGTCCGAATCAAACACGGTTTAATTTAAAAAAATAAGAGGTGGGGATATGTCAAACAATCAATTACTTATCGTAAACGACAAGCACCAAGAAATCGCGCGTCATGAGCTGACCGACAGAGAAGCCGAAAACTTCCGCCGCGCCGAGCCGATGAAACGCTTTCCGAATATCCGCGCAACGGCGACCTACCGCAAACACGGCGGCGGCCTAGTGGTTTATGCAAGGGAGCAAGCCCATGACGGTCAAAAATAGAAACCAACACGAGCAAGGCCGTCTGAAATTGGCGCAGCAAGCCTGCCCATGCTGCGAAGAGCCTTGTGTCGTTTATGCGTCCACGCGCCAAACCATCCTGACGCGCCTGTTTTATTTGCGTTGCACCAATCCCCTCTGCGGATGGACAGGAACAGGATATTTCGAGATTACCGGCACGATCCAAAAAGGCAGCCGATTTTATGCCCAAGAGAGCAAAGAGCCGCCGGAAATCCACGGCGAAACCCTCAAGGCAGTGCAAGAAGACATCAAGCTCAAGCAGCAGGAAACGCTGCTGCCATAGGGGTAAAAATGAATCAACCGCAAGCCATGCAAAGCATCCGCCAAACACTGGCCGCCGCCAAATCCAAGCAAGCCAAGATTTTTAATGCCCTAGAGCGCGACGCCATGCCGAGCAAGCCGAAACCAGCCTACACAGCCAACGAGCTGGCCGCCATGACCATGACGCTGGGGCAGGTGGAGCAAGTCGAGAAAGTGCAGGAAATCGTCGCCCAGCTTCGCCAGTTGGTGCAATCGGTCAACACCATCAACGTCGCCTACGGGCTGGGGCTGCCAAACCTGACAGCCAACGAAATAAACCATTACCTGCTCGACCTCGACAACCGCGTCAGAAGCGCAGGATACGCCGCCAACAAAATGGGCGTGGAAGAAGTCGTCAAGAAAAATCGGGGCAGTACAAGCCAAGCAACGGCCGCCCATCGGCGACCGCCGCGCCATCAGAGGCAATTAAGGGGAAAGAAAAAGATGAGAATTTTAGCTTTGTTCGATGATGGCAATGGGAGCGTAAAAAAGGCACTGCCAGACCATGATGTCGTATCGGTAGGAATTGGAAACGCCGACATAGTTATGGATTTGTCGGACATGAAAAATATAAAAAAGCTGGTCGATATGCACAAGAAAGAACCGTTTGATTTACTGATGGCAAGCCCTCCGTGTGAATCTTGGAGCTTCGCAACAGGAGGAGATAACGGAAACGCTTACCGAGATAAAAAAACAGCCTAGCATTACGAACTTTTCAAAACTGGAAAAAAACATCCGTATGTATCAATCCGTAGATTGGTTGAGCGTAACGCACCTGAAATTCCTGCTGTTTATTCCCGATATTTGAGAAAAGGAGTGAACAGCGATTTAACAGCGTTGTTCACAGCTGAATTGGTCAAGGCTTTGGGAATACCGTTTGTTATTGAGAATCCTCAATCATCAATGATTTTTGACAAGTTGGAGCGCGAGGGGTTGAGTTTTGTGAAGAACGTAGCCTGTTACGCCGCGTATAGCGATGATTACCCACTTAAAAGAACCGGCTTTGCTTCAGGCGTGCCGATGAATTTAAAACAGGCAAACCGTGCGAAATTCGCATTTAACGCATGGAAAGGAAGCCGTCATATCGTGCGGTCATCCATACCTGTTGATTTAATTAAAGACATTGTGAGTTATTTTGAATAAATAAATACAAGGATTAATCATGAAAATCAGAATCCGCTACATCCTCGACATCATCGCTATGGCGTTGGCGATTTGGGCATTGATGGCAATGATGCCGTCTGAAGCCAAAACCGCCGCCGAAACACCGACAGTCTTGGACATTCAGGCGCGTGAAGCCGAAGCCAAAGCCGCTGCCGACTACGAAAGCCCGGAATACGACCCGACACAGGGGCGACGCGGAGGCAGCGCGATGACGGTGCAGGAATTGTTTAACGATATTCCGCTCTGGCAAGTCGCCCACATCCTGCCCCACGAAGCGGCGCAAATCGTCGCCGAATGGTTGCACGAAGAGACAGACCGGCGCAACGAAGTGGAATACACGGAAAAGGAAATCGCCGATTGGGCGGCGAAAATGGGAAATATTAATTAGGTTTTATCGGGTAATCCGACAGGCGCAGAAATGCCGCCTGATGAAGATTAGAAAGGCAGGGAAAATGAGTAAAAATTCAAAGCAGAGAGAGTTCCTATTCAAGTACAAATTTGGCGGTAAAGAATGGTCGGCATCCGTATTTGCTGACAGCGTCGAAGAGGCGACGCGGAAGATTCGGGCGCAGGCCGCGGCGGTTTATGAAGGCGAAGTTGTAGCAAGGTTTCCAGTCCTGCCTAAGGCATCTTGGGTTAATCGTTTGATAGGCTGGGTGAAGACCAAATGAAAATACTTGACCCATGTTGCGGCAGCCGCATGATGTATTTTGACAAGCAAGACCAACGAGTTTTATTTGGAGACGTCAGGCAAGAAGAGCATTACTTGAAAGACCGTGATTTAGTTCGGCACTTAGAGGTAAAGCCGGACATTAAAATGGACTTTACAAACATTCCATTTGATGACGCGAGTTTCCGTCTTGTAGTTTTCGACCCGCCCCATTTGGTGCGCGCCGGAAAAAAATCATGGTTGGCAAAGAAGTACGGGAAGCTCGGCGAAGATTGGCGGAATGATATAAAAAAAGGATTTTCCGAATGTTTCCGCGTATTGGAAGAAGGTGGAGTATTAATTTTCAAGTGGAACGAAAATCAAATATCAGTCCAAGAAATTCTATCATTGACTGACGAAAAGCCAATTTTTGGACATGTGACCAGGAAACACAAGGCAAATCAAACGGCTACGCATTGGATTACATTTATGAAAGAGGGAAAAACCATGAACAATAAACCACAACAGAATGAAGCCTACAAAATTATGAACTACGAGCCATACGGCAGCGACGTGCAAATCGGCAAAATCATCGCAACGGCAGACGGCGAAGCAGTCCTCGAACTCAACGCCGACGGCGGCGGCAAGAAAAAGCCGTACAAGACCGTCAATGCCGCACTGTATGAAGTACGAAGCCGCCGCGGCTGGCCGTCAGCTTATTTGGTACGAGAGGCCGCGTGATGGATATTGTTTTCCTGATTTTGGTTTTGCTGACGATTTTCGCAGTAGCCGTCGCCCTCGCCCTGTTGGTTTTATTGTGCGCGTATCTCTTATGGGCGGAAACGCAGAAAGAATACGAGCTATGAATCGAGAGCTAGAGGCCAAGAATTTTGAGGCATGGGCGCGTAAGCGCGGCATGAATCCTCAACAAAAGCCGGGCGGCGGCTACTACTCGAGAGAGACCCAAGTCGCCGCGATGGCTTGGAGCCAAAGGGCAAAAATAGGCGAGGCAGGATTTTGGATGACAACGCAAAACAGACCGCCTGAATACCAACAGATTTTATTTTTTGACGGCGAAAAAGTGCAGGCCGGTTTCTACGGCCAACGGCAATACGAAAATTTAGAGGGGCGCAAATTCCCCGAAGCAGAGGTCACCTATTGGCGGCCTTTCCCTGATACACCATACGGCCCAATTCGGGCGGACGATTAACGAAAATGACCTATTTCCACATGGCTCCGGTATTGGAGCGAGACATACAAAAGACCCTGCCCCACGGCCTGGCCCATGTGGTAATCAGCCGCTGGCAGCGCACGGCCAACCCTGCCACAGGGCTGGCCGATTTGGCTGCCGCTGTCAAAGCCGACAAAGAGGCGGCGCGCCCCTGCCGCCGTGCGAAATCTACACCTGCCCGACGGCCTCGACCTGTCGGCAGACAATGAGACCATCGAAGCCAGGGCGCAGGCTTTGGCAGCCAAATTTGAGCAAAAAGAAATGCTGGGAATGAGCTACCAGCACATGATGGACGCCGCCGACAAAGAGGGCATCCGATCCGCTGAAGTATTTGAGCAGCAACTGCGCAAAAATCGCCAAAAGCCGCTGAAAGCGACGATGAAGAGCTGCTGGCCGAGGGCATCGCCGGCATCAAAGGCCGTCTGAAAGAAAAAAAATGGTGGAAGCGTCAGCTTTATAAATTCTTGTATCGCGCATTTGAAGCCGTCATGCGCGAATGCGGCATGGTGCATCGCCGCGCAGGTTTGTATATCTCAAATGAAGCATTCAAACGCTTTTGAGCAGAGGAAGCTCAAGGCGCGCGCGTTTTTCGAGCAGGCCGAGGCCATCTGCGAAGAGACTGGCGAATCATTCGTCTTGGCAGAATTGTGGGAGCATTCGATGGCGAATCCTGCCATTCGCCGCATGGAGCTGATGACGCGCATGAGAGGATTTGACGAAATCAGCCGCGTGCATGGCCACTACGGCTGCATGGTTACGTTGACCTGCCCTAGCCGCTTCCACAAAAAATTATCCAAAAACAGCGCCGACAATCCGAAATTTGACGGCAGCACGCCGAGAGATGGCGCTGACTACCTGCAAAAAGTCTGGACACAAATCCGCGCCAATCTTGGCCGCGCCGGTATCCGTATCTACGGCTTCCGCGTTGCCGAGCCGCACCATGACGCGACGCCGCACTGGCACTTGCTCCTATTCATGGAGCAGGCGCACAGGAGACTTTCCGCCGCGTTGTCGCCAAATACGGCTGCCGCGCCGACCGCGAGGAGCTGGGCTTAAATTATTTTGAGACCGACAAAGAGTGCACCGCCGAAGCGCGACGCCGCCAAGAAGCCATCCTGCGCGAATCAGGCAAGAAAAATCAGCCTCGCCCAACTCAAAGCCGCCATGAAGACAGAGGACGAGTTTTGGGAAAACTATTCCTTCAGATTTTGGCAAAAATCGCGCGCTTCGGCTCGTGTTGACTTTAAGGACATCGACCCGGCAAAAGGCTGCGCCGCCGCGTATTTGGCAAAAGTACGTCTCCAAAAATATTGACGGCCTGACCAACTCCGGCGAGAGCATGGGCGACGATGACGAGGCAGAGCCAGGCACATCAGCCGCCGAAACCGCAAAACGCGTCGGCGCGTGGGCTTCGCAATGGGGCATCCGCCAATTCCAACAAATCGGCGGCGTGCCGGTTACTCTTTATCGAGAGCTGCGCCGCGTCCACGTTGACGCAGAAGATTCGCTCTTGTATCGCGCCGTCCACGCGGCCGACCAAGGCGACTGGGGCAAATTCGTCGCTCTCTTGGGCGGCGAGGATTACGCCTTTGTCAAACGCGCCGACTTGCCGCTCGCCTTGTACAAAGAGGAAACCGAAGAGCGCAACCAATACGGCGAAGAGAAAGCCGCAATTCTGCGCGGCGTCGTCGAGCTTGAAACGGGGGAATACCTCATTTCACGCGAGAAAGAGTGGATTTTAAAATACGGCGGCTCCGCCGCCGCTTGGACTCGTGTCAATAACTGTACGAAAATCTCCGAGGAAGATTTGGCGGCAGTTTCCGACACGATAACTTATAAGATACCGGCCACGCCCGAAGAAATTGAACAAACCCTCGCCGCCTGCGAGGAAATCGACGACCTGCCGAACTGGGATATTTTGCCGGATGAAAGCTGGGATTTTGATTTATATGGTTACGACGGCGAAGAGCAAGGCAAAGGCCGTCTGAAAAAAGCCGATCAAGACAAGATAATTGCCGCCGCGCGCGAAGCCGCTGACGCGGCTCGTCAAAAATCTTTGGATATTTGGAAATTTAAAGACTACATGCGCCGCCTTGACGGCCTGCGCATAGTTAAACCGCTGACCGACGACACGCCGGTCATCAAACAACACCGCCGCCAACGCTACCAACCGCGCCCACGCGTGTGGACGGTTGACGACGTCTTGGCACGAGGCCAAGAGCTGCTGGCCAAGATTGGCGAAGAATTGGAAAAATTGGATTAAAAAGAGGGGCAAGGAATGAATGAGTACATCACGCTTGAACAGGTCAAGGAGCTTTGGACGATACCAGGCAAAAACCGCCATCAACAGCCACAATCTGGCACCGCCGACGCGCCGGTTTTGATTCCACAGCCGAAGCTGGTGGGCAGGGATAATCTATACAAAAAGAAGATGTTGTCAGAATGCGAGACGAGTTTTTGAGAGGTTGAGAAAATGGGAATGCCGTCAAATTGACGGCATTTTTTTGAATTTTTTTATTTGGTATTTTATTTGGTATCAAGTTATTTAATAGGTAATATGTTATATTAATCAATAGAATAAAAATTTCATCTGACACCCTTCCTCTCTGCTCAGATACTAAAGACACCAGTTAACGGTGTCTTTTTTCATATCTGCCCTTCTTAAAAATATTACACCACACTTTTATTTCTATTACCCTCTAATCATAAACCTGCCACTCATTCTTATCTTATACTAAACCTTAATGATTAAAGGCTGTCTGAAAGTTTTCAGACGGCCTCTTTCTTAAAACCTACCAAATCCCAAACCATTGTTTATCAGACTGCTTTTTATTACCGTTCTGCTGCTCGTGGTTTTGACGGCGAAATTGCCAAAGGCTCTTGCGGATTGTCTTTTTTCCATAAGCCTTTACGCTTTTCCTTGGCTTGTTTTTGCGCGGCCGAATAGTCGGTGTAAGCGGTTTTACTTTGTTGTTTCTTGGCATAACTTTCATAATGCCATGCGGCGCCATCCCGTATTTGCATTAAATTCAAGTCAATCGTGCCGACTGATACTTGGGCGACTTCGCGCTGGTAACGGTCGGCTTCAAATACGCGGACTTTGGCTTTTTTATTCAATGCGGCATCAATCAGATTGTCTCGTGATTGCGTACCATAAGCCTGATTGATTTCCGGTGCATCGATATAGGCCATGCGGATTTTGTGTTTCCGGCCGTCGCTATCGATAATGTGCACGGTATCACCATCATGGATTTTGATGATTTTTCCGTTGTATGTGTAGGATTGTCGCGATGACTTTTGTTTTTGTTCTGGTTTGGGTTTAGCTTCGGCTTTGGTGTCATTAGTGTCAGATGCGGCTTTGACGACATTTTCCCCCAGCCATTCATTGACCTTTTTCAAACCGATATTGTCGCCTTGCGCCAATGTTGCAGCAACGCTTACCCCTGTACGAATCAACTCGGTATCGCGTGAGCTGTAACCAAGCGCGCCCAACACGGATAAAACAACGGGCAACCATTTTATAATTTTACTGATTTGCATATTTTGCCAAATTGAAGGCCGTCTGAAAGACCTAATGCACTTTCAGACGGCCTTTTAAGATTGATTAATCTTCATTAATCCTGACAAGGTAGGATGACTTTTGCACCTTCTGCCGTACCCAAAACCAACACATCGGCGGCATCGCGGGCAAAAATACCGTTTTCGAGTACGCCGGTGATTTTGTTGATTTCGTCTTCCATTTTCAAGGCCTGGTCGATATTGAGGCCGTGAACATCGACGATTTGATTGCCATAGAAAGTGGTATAACCGAGACGCAACTCAGGCTGTCCGCCCATCGCAAGCAGTTTACGCGACACCAACGAACGGGCATTTTCAACCACTTCTACCGGCAATGGGAATTTACCCAAACGGGAAACGTATTTGCTTTCATCAGCGATACAGACAAATTTATCGGATGCGCTGGCCACGATTTTTTCGTTCAAATGCGCACCGCCGCCGCCTTTAATCATTTGCAGCGCGTGGTTGACTTCGTCTGCGCCGTCAACATAAACCGCCAAACCCATCACTTCATTCAGTGAAACTTCTGGAATCTCATATTTCGCCAAAAGCTCGCTGGATTTTTTAGAAGTAGACACGGCACCCTTAATTTTCTTACCACTTTTACCCAAAGCTTCGATAAAGAAGTTGATGGTAGAGCCGGTACCGATACCGATGTATTCGTTTTCAGGAACAAATTCCACCGCTTTTTCGGCGGCAATACGTTTGAGTTCGTCTTGAGTTGCCATGTTGTCAGTCTTTCAGTTTGAATAATAAAGTAATTTTAAGCTCTTAGGCTTTAATCAGCAATACTGCCGCTTGCGCTTCAATGGCTTCCATACGTCCCAGATAGCCAAGTTTTTCGTTGGTTTTTACCTTTTGATGTTCACGCAGTTTTTCAGGTAAACCCCAAATCTGCGGCAATATTGGCGCGCATTGCCGGAATATGTGGCGCAAGTTTTGGCTTTTGCGCAATCACGGTCGTATCGACATTAACCACCTTCCAACCCAACTCCCTGCACGCTTTGATAAGCCTCGCGCAATAGCACACGGCTGTCTGCATCTTTAAATTCGGCTGCAGTATCAGGGAAAAATGGCTGCCGATATCGCCCAAACCGGCCGCTCCCAACAGGGCATCGGTAATCGCATGCAAAAGCGCATCGGCATCTGAATGACCCAGCAAGCCTTTTTCAAACGGAATGTTGACGCCGCCGAGTATCAAATCTCGGCCTTCAACCAACTGATGGACATCGTAGCCCTGTCCGACACGGATATTCATGTTTGTTTCCTTAAATAATGGGTTTTGATTGTTCAGACGGCCTTGAGCAACAATCTGACAATGTATTCGTCTTGCGGCAGCGTCAATTTCAAATTGCGCGTATCGCCTTGCACCAAGCGCGGCCGGATACCCAGTTTTTCAATCGCTGATGCTTCATCCGTAATTTCACTTAAATCATCAACCGATAAAGCACGGTGTAATAAGGCCGTCTGAAAAAGCTGCGGCGTTTGCGCCTGCCATAATCCTGCGCGTGCAACGGTTTCATCAATATGTTGACTGCCGTCTGCCCGCTTGAGCGTATCGGCCACCGGTATGGCCAAAATACCGCCCTCATTACTCTCGCCCGCCTCATCAAGCAAACGCGTTAACGCTTCGGCAGGCAGGCAACAGCGCGCGGCATCATGAACCAAAATATTATCTTGCTCCTCGACCAAACCTTGCTCCAATAAAACGGACACACCATTGCGTACCGTTTCAGCACGACTTGCGCCGCCTACTCGAAAGACGCGTATTTTCTCAGACAGGGCCGTCTGAAAAACCGAATCTTCCGGCGAAAGAATAACGGCAATTAAATCTATGCGGAGGTGTTGCTCAAAGATTTCTATGGTATGTTGCAATACGGTTTTACCATTGATTTCAACATATTGTTTAGGTTTTCCTGCGCCAAATCGCGCTCCCACACCGGCAGCAGGAATCAAAGCGATATTGCGGCGCATCATGCTGACGCTCCGGTATTGGCCTCATCAGGCGTTTCGGCCTTGCGCCATACACACGCTTCACCCAAATCGTCCAAATATTTTTCATGTGCGGTCAGCTCGTCCGCATTGGCTTTGATGACTTTCAACTGCGAGGTACGTTTGGTTTCCGCAATAACGGTTTGTTTGACTTCGCCCTCTTCTTCCGTCTCGCCGCCCATCAGATCGAACTGCTGACGCGTCATGGCAAGATAGACTTCACCCAAAAGCTCGCAGTCGATTAGCGCGCCGTGCAAGACCCGTTTGCTGCGGTCAACGGAAAAGCGGTTACACAACGCATCCAAACTCGCCTTTTGCCCCGGGAACATTTCACGCGCCATAGCCAGCGTGTCGGTGACTTTTGCAACCCAGTTCCTCAATAGAAGGCAAACCCATGCGGCGGAATTCCATATTCAGGAAACCGACGTCAAACTTAGCATTATGGATAATCAGCTCTGCGCCACGAATAAAGTCGGCAATCTGTTTTACCCACTTGGGCAAACGGCGGCGCATTCTTCGCTTCCAATACTTCAATCGTCAAACCATGCACCTTCGCCGCTTCCTCCGGCATATCGCGCTCAGGGTGGACATATAAATGAAGGTTGGAGTTGGTCATTTGGCGGTTGATCATTTCCAAGCCAGCAAATTCGACCAGACGGTCGCCGTTTTTCAGGATAAAGACCCGTGGTCTCCGTGTCGAGGATAATCTGACGTTGGCTCATGGTTGGTGGTTTCTACAATTATCAAAACGTCCTGAATCATACTGAAGGCCGTCTGAAATGTATAGTCAGCAAAACTTTAGCTACTTTTGAAATACCCTTTTATAGCTGGATTTTTCAGACGGCCTTTATTCTTTTTTTCATCTATTGGTCAGCTATTACTCCAATTTTGAGTAGAAAACCCAATTTCTACAAAAATTTTTTAAATTTAATTTCTTTAATAATGAACACCTTACTTATTATTTAAATAATAGGAACAATTATCATTTGCAAATTTAAAAAATCGCCGTATAATACAACCCATCGAAACAAAACAACCGCACAACAGAATGAAAGGAGAAGAAAATGCCTGAAAGTATTTTTAAGCAAGTCTCCCTTGATATTCTGAGACTGCACCAACAAGCCATCCGCTCTTTGATCGCCACCAAGTGTTGCGACGAATGCGAAGTACACGACGCAGTATTCATTACTTTAGATGGCCGCTATTATGTTTGGCTCCCTTGCATGGGCAAATCGCCCCAATCAGAAACCGGCATCCTACTGATTGAAGATGAAGACGGCAATACGCGTTTGAGCTGGGTTGCCGATACACGCGAAGTCAAACAAAAAGACAGTCTGTACAACCGCGTTGTTTCTGCCCTGCAAAGAAAAATGCAGCGCACGAAAAACAAGTTTATCCAGTCGACAAACGCTAGATTGCTTGAGCTGACGCCGCAGCAAGGACGTCTGACGACAAACAGTAAAGATTTCTCGCTTTCACCACATGACTTGATGAAAGCACTTTATCCGGCAACACATAAAATAGGAGAATTTGCCTTGTAACAGTTTTTGGTAGTGGTTTGTGTTCCTTTTGCGCCCCTTAACATTTTAAAGGGGCGATTTTTTTGCCCCTACTTTTCAGACGACCTAAACACCGGTTTTCCAGTACAATAAAGGCCGTCTGAACATTTCCTACTTTTCAACCATGCAACTGCTCAAATACATCCAATCGCAAGGCCTCGGCAGCCGCAAGCAATGCCAATGGCTGATAGATAATGACTGCATCGCCATCAACGGCGAAATCTATAATCGTGCCAAAGACGATATCGACCCGTCTCAAGTGCACACCCTGTCTGTTGACGGCGAAGAAATTGCCGCCGTCCCCATGCCCTATTTCTACATTCTGCTTCATAAGCCTTCAGATTACGAGACTTCTCACAAACCCCAGCAATATCCAAGCATCTTCAGTCTGTTTCCCGACCACATGCGCAATATCGATATGCAGGCAGTCGGCCGCTTGGATGCAGACACAACCGGCATTATTCTGATTACCAACGACGGGCAATTTAACCATCGCGTTACCTCGCCCAAACACAAAGTTCCGAAGCTCTACCGCGTCACTTTGAAACATCCTGCCGACGATACCCTTTGCACCACACTGAAAAACGGCGTCCTCCTGCATGACGATAATGAAACTGTCGCCGCAGCCGAAGCAGTATTGGCCGACCCAACCACACTGATGATGACCATTACCGAGGGTAAATACCATCAGGTCAAACGCATGGTTGCAGCCGCAGGCAACCGTGTCGAACAGCTCCACCGTGAGAAATTCGGCGACTGGAATGTCGATGATTTAGCCGCCGGAGAATGGAAATTTATCCAGATTTAAAAATTCCAAATTTTTTGATAAATTTTTAAACAATATAGATTTTTTATTTATTTAAAATCAAACATTTAAACATTATTATTTTTTTATTTAACAGAATTTAACACTGTAAAGACTGAACTATTGTATAATTCGCCTGTCTGAGTAACACTTGCTTCGAAAGAAGTGAGTAAGTGAGTAAGACGTTTTTCCCCATCAATGTGTTTGGCCATCTATACTTTCCCCTTAGTATAGATGGTTTTTTTTATCTAAAATTTGGCAATCCAGCGGGCGTACTTTCAGACGGCCTTTCTCATCTAAAAAGCCATCATTTCTTAACCCCATCTCCACTCATTAACTTGCCATTATCCCTTTTATCTTTCTCGTCTCTTCCGCATCAATCTGTGCCGTTCCAATTTCAGACAAATCGTTTTATAGAAAGAAAATCTATCGGCGACTATCCAAGCTAAGGTTACAGGATATTATTTAGACGGCCTTAGATAAATACTATCTTTGTTGCCGACATACTTGCATACTTGAAAGCACACTTTTAGTGCTATCCAATATCCTCACAACAACCCTTTCCCATATCCCACTTTTCAGACGGCTTTTATCGTTACGGCTCTTTCAATCATTCGTATCGCTTCAGACAAATTCTCTGTTTGCAGGTTTCAATACCAAGCAAACCAGAGAAACCCACTAAAAATTCTTCATTACATGGTTTTTTTAACTAATTTTCTTTTTAGACTTTAGTCAAGATTCGTTAAATCTTTGCGGTAAAATGTTGTCTTTATTTTTATGCATCTGAGTATTTATGTCTTCCAATCAACCCCGTCAAACCTGGTCCAACCGTTTGACTTACATCCTTACTGTTGCCGGCGCGACTGTCGGCTTTGGTGCAACATGGCGTTTCCCATATTTGGTCGGTGAAAACGGCGGCGGCGCGTATGTGTTTCTGTTCTGTATCGCTATGCTGGTCATCGGTATTCCGATGATTTTGGTCGAAAACGTCATCGGTCGCCGTAAAGGCGTGAACGCGCTGGATGCGTTTGGCGGCACAATGAATGGCAAACCCGTTGCCAAAGTTTGGAAATTGGTCGGTTGGATGGGACTACTCGGCGCATTCGGCATCATGGCCTATTACATGGTACTCGGCGGCTGGGTTATCAGTTACATCATCAATATCATCGGCGGTAATTTGGACATTTCCAGCCCTGTTTCCGGCGAAGTCACCAAAAGCTTCTTTACCGAACACATCGAAAACAGCCCTTGGGAAATTGCCTTTTACACCTTCCTATTTGTGGTTGTGAACCAATGGATCTTGGTCAAAGGCGTGATCGGCGGTATTGAAAAAGCGGCAAAATACCTGATGCCTTTGCTGTTTTTATTCCTGATTGCCATGGTTGTGCGCAACGTTACCCTACCGGGCGCAATGGAAGGCATTACCTTCTATCTGAAACCTGACTTCAGCAAAATTACCGCCGAACTGTTCGTCTTCGTTTTAGGACAAGTATTCTTCGCCTTGAGCTTGGGTTTCGGCGTGATGATTACGTTATCCAGCTATCTGGATAAAAACGAAAATCTGGTTCAGACGGCCGTGATTACCGCGATTACCAATACTTTGATTGCCGTGTTGGCCGGCTTTATGATTTTCCCATCCCTCTTCAGCTTTGGCGTTGCCCCGAATTCTGGCCCGACGCTGGTGTTCCAAAGCCTGCCGATCGTGTTCTCCAATATGTGGGCAGGCCCCGTGTTTGCAGTGATTTTCTTCTCCCTACTTCTGATTGCCGCGCTGACCACTTCTCTGACCATTTATGAAGTATTGATTACAACCATCCAGGAAAAAACCAAAATCCGCCGCGCAGCCGCGATTACCATCGTACTGGCAGGTATTTTTATCTTCGGCAATATCCCTTCCATCTTGAGCTACGGCCCATGGAAAGATATTTCCGTGTTTGGTAAAAACATTTTTGATGCCTTTGACTATATCAGCGGCAACATCCTGTTTATGCTGACCGCGCTTGGCTCTGCCTTGTTCGTCGGTTTCGTGATGAAAGATGAAGCGAAGGACGAATTGCTCTACAAAAGGCAACCATACCACCGTCAATATCTGGTTTGCTTATGTGAAATACCTCGTACCGTTGGTGATTCTGCTGATTTTCATCAGCAACCTGTTCTGATAAGCAAGCATATAAAAAGGCCGTCTGAAAAATTCAGACGGCCTTTATTTTGACTATGTCTTATTCAGCCCAGTTTTTCTTCTTACTGGTTTTACCGATACCGGGGTTGAAGCTGTTGGTCGGGTCAAGTTTTTTATAGAACTGTTTCAGCTCGGGCTTGGCTTCATACAGATGACCGACATTATGCTCGGCAGGATATTGCGCACCGCGTTGGTCAAGCAGATGGAGCATTTCATGTTCCCAAAAGCCATACAGTCGTTGCCTTTTTTAATGATGTAGTCCTGATGGAACACATGACACATAAAATGTCCGTAATACAATTTATGGATGATTTTATTGTCGATTTCGGGCGGCAGGGTTTCAAACCAATCACGATCATCACGGCGCAAGGCGATATCGAGTGCAACCGATCTCTACTTCATCATCATGTACAGAACGGTAACGGATCGCGGCAGAAGCCACAGCAAAGCGATGCAGCATGGCCGCCTGCGTTTCTTCGGCATTACATTCGAAGAATGCGCCGCCATGGGTTGCAAAATATTCTTTCAAGAAAGCACGCGCTTCTTCTACGCCCTCGCCACCCATTTTTAAAAATCAGGTGATGTTCATATTTGTCGCGATAGTTGCGCATAGATTTCGGCAAGTGATCAGGCAAAATTTTACTGATCAGTTGCATGAATTTATCAGAGAAGTGTTTTGGTAAGAAACTTATCTTTTTGCTGAATCTATCCACACGGGCTTTCAGATCAAACAGTTTTCGGAAGTTGGTGGGTACCGAACGTCTTGATGATATAAAACGTATCTCTACCATAAAATGGCAGCAATATCAAAAGCATGACGATGGATATACTCACCGGAAATAGGCAGGGTTTTAAACTCACTCAAAGCAGCGACGAATATCGGTCAGCTCATTAATATCATTGGTGCCGATATGAAAAACGGCAGTCTGTTTTCTTGTGGGAACGTATCCAAGCGTACGGCAAACACCATCAGCTTGCCCGCGCAACCTGATGCTTCGTAGTGACGCGCAGGGTCGGCATTAAAACAGGCGGCAGTCGGTTCATTCACTTGGCGGACATGATCGCAGTATGCATGGTCATGCCCTTTTGCCGGCATCTTGCGTAATGTCTTTTTCGCTGATAATGGAAACCTTGCAAGTTGGTCAAAAAATTTCTTCAGGGGTTTCGCCCAAATCAATGCCCAAATGGTTGACCAGCTCCAGTTTGCCCTCTTCGTTGATTTGTGCAAACAGAGCCATTTCCGTATAAGCCGGGCCACGCTGTACCAATGCACCGCCGGAGTTATTACGCACACCACCCAATACAGATGCGCCGATACAGGACAGAACCGATTACAGAGTGCGGCTCACGGCCCTAAAGGTTTCAGCAGCAGCTCCAGTTGATTCAGGTAGAACCGGGCAGGCAGACAACCTGTTCGTTATTGTTGATCGGCTGAATGATGTCCAGACGCATGGTATTCACAATCACGATATCGCGGTCATAATCATTGCCATCAGGAGTCGAGCCGCCGGTCAGACCGGTATTGGCAGCTTGCGTAATCACGATAACATCAGCCTCAACACATGCCTGCAAAAATTTTTCCCACATTTCCAACACCGTACCCGGACGGATAACTGCTAGCGCCTTGCCTTCGCCAAAAACGATAGCCTTGACGGTATTGTTCGGTTTTCGCCGGGTCTGTGATGATATATTTTTCACCGACGGTTTGCGTCAGCCGGCTGATTAATTGCGTAGCATTCATTGCATACTCCTTGAGAGATTAATATATTTATTAAATTGTAAGCATTGTAGTAATCCGTTCCATCAAAGTAAAAGGCGAAAACCCGTTTTTAAACTTATCTTTTTAAATAAACAAAAGGCCGTCTGAAATTTTCAGACGGCCTTTTGTATTCAACTTGAATAATCAGATTATTCGGCTGCTTTCTCTTCGCGAGCAGGGAGCTTCCAGCAAAGCTTTGATGAGACAGGCGTACGCGACCGCGGTCGTCTACTTCCAATGCTTTCACATTCACAACCTGACCTACTTGCAGATAGTCGCTGACATTGCGTACGCGCTCGTGGGCGATTTGACTGATGTGTACCAAACCGTCTTTGCCCGGCATCACGCTGACAATTGCGCCAACGTTGTTGTCGAGGATTTTAACCACAGTACCTTCGTACACTTTACCCACTTCCACTTCAGCAGTGATTTCTTCGATGCGTTTTTTCGCTGCATCGCCTGCTTCTTGAGTAGTCGCAGCGATAGTGATGGTACCGTCTTCAGCGATATTGATTTCAGTACCGGTTTCAGCAGTAATCGAACGAATGGTTTCACCGCCTTTACCAATAACATCACGAATTTTGTCTTGGTTGATTTTCATGGTGAACAAGCGTGGCGCGTGTGCAGACAGCTCTTGTGGGCCTGCAACGGCGGCTTTCATCTGATCCAAAATGTGCAAACGTGCTTCTTTGGCTTGAGCCAAAGCGATTTGCATGATTTCTTTGGTAATACCTTGGATTTTGATGTCCATTTGCAGCGCGGTCACACCTTCGGTTGTACCGGCTACTTTAAAGTCCATATCACCCAAGTGGTCTTTCGTCACCCAAGATGTCGGTCAGGACGGCAAATTTGTTGTTGTCCAAAATCAGACCCATGGCGATACCGGCAACGTGTGCTTTTCAAAGGCACACCGGCAGACAGCAGGCTCAAGCAGCCGCCGCAGACGGAAAGCCATAGAGGAAGAGCCGTTGGATTCGGTAATTTCAGAAACCACGCGCATGGTGTAGCTGAAATCTTCAGGTTCTGGCAATACGGTCAACAATGCACGTTTAGCCAAGCGGCCGTGACCGATTTCACGACGTTTTGGCGCGCCTACGCGACCCACTTCGCCGGTAGAGTATGGCGGGAAGTTGTAGTGCAACATGAAGCGGTCGGTGTATTCGCCGGACAGCGCATCAATGATTTGTTCGTCGCGTGAAGTACCCAAAGTTGCAACCGCCAAAGCTTGGGTTTCGCCACGGGTAAACAGTGCAGAACCGTGAGTGCGCGGCAATACGCCGGTTTGAATGTTCAGCGGACGAACGGTGCGGGTGTCGCGACCGTCGATACGCGGTTGGCCGTCCGAAATTGGCTGCGGACAACATCGGCTTCCAAGTGTTTGAAAATACCTTTGATTTCGTTGGCTGCCAAAGTGTCGGTTTCTTCGGTAATCAACGCTTCTTTTACAGCATTCCAAGCTTCGTCCAATTTGGCAGAACGCGCTTGTTTTTGACGGATTTTGAACGCTTCTTTAATGGTTTCGCCGGCACTCGCGTACTTTTGGCCACCAATTCTTCATTGGTTTCAGGTGCTTTCAATCCCAAAACTTCTGGGTTGACTTCATCGGCAAACTCATTGATGGCATTAATGGCCACTTGCATTTGATCGTGACCGTAAACAACTGCGCCCAACATCACTTCTTCAGACAAGATGTCGGCTTCGGATTCCACCATCAACACGGCTTTAGAAGTACCGGCAACAACCAAGTCCAATTGTGATTTGGCCAACTCGGCTTTAGTCGGGTTCAAAACGTACACACCGTTTACATAACCCACGCGTGCCGCACCGATCGGGACCGGCAGAACGGTACGCCGCTCAACACCAGCGCGGCAGATGCACCCAACATTGCAGGAATGTCAGAATCAATTTCAGGGTCAACAGACACCACCATCGCTACGATTTGGATGTCGTGGTAGAAAACCTTCAGGGAACAAAGGACGGATCGGACGGTCGATCAGACGGCTGGTCAGATTTCTTTTTCGCTTTGTTTGCCTTCGCGTTTGAAGAAACCGCCGGGGATTTTACCTGCTGCGTAAGTACGCTCGAGGGTAATCGACAGTCAGAGGAAGAAGTCTTGGCCTTCTTTCACTTCTTTGTTGGTAGTAACGGCAACCAAAAACAACGGTATCGCCCATGGATACTTTAACGGCAGCGGCGGCTTGGCGGGCAATTTCGCCGGTTTCCAAAGTAACGGTTTGATTACCGTATTGGAAAGTCTTAACGTGTTTATTGAACATCATTGTTCCTTTCAAAATACCGCACTGCTAAAACACTAATAATGCACACTAAAATCCGAATGTGCATAGTTAGGGGTTTCAGGCCGTGCGGCAGGTTATAAACAAGCTTTCAGACGGCCTTTAAGGCACTGAAAACAACTCTCGATTATAAAGGCAACCATCCTTAAAATCCAGTATTTGTAGCAATAAAAGGCCGTCTGAAACATATCTCTTTCAGACGGCCTTCAAACTAAAAATCAATCCTGGAGTCAGCAAAGTCAATGCTTCCTGATATTTTTCGACTGTTTTTGAATCACATCGGCAGGCACTTTAGGCGCAGGCGCTTTTTGTTCCAACCGCTTTGCTCCAACCAGTCGCGGACAAATTGTTTTGTCAAAGACGGTGGATTGGTACCCGACTTTGTATTGGTCTGCAGGCCAAAAACGGCTGGAGTCTGGCGTCAATACTTCGTCCATCAAAGTCAGCGTACCTTCTTCATCCAAACCAAATTCAAACTTGGTATCACAAATGATAATACCGCGAGATTTCGCATATTCGGCCGCTTCTGTATAAAGCTGAATCGCTTTGGCGCGTACTCCGCCGCCAGCTCTTTTTCCGATAATGCGTTCGCATTCTTCAAAGCTGATGTTTTTCATCGTGATCGCCAACTGCGGCTTTGGTCGATGGCGTAAAAATCACTTCAGGCAGTTGTTGTAGCTTCCTGCATACCTTCAGGCAGTTGAATGCCGCAGACAGAACCGGTTTTTTGATAATCTTTCCAACCGCTGCCTGCCAGATAACCGCGCACAATGGCCTCCACTTTCACCGGAGTGAGTTTTTTAGCCACGACGGCGCGTTTCTCCAAAGCTTTAGCTTCATTTTCCAGGCAAAACATCGTAAACCGTCTGACCGGTAAAATGGTTAGGCATGATATGAGCCAGTTTTTTAAACCAAAAATTGGAAATCTGCGTCAGAATCTCCCCTTTACCCGGAATCGGATCATCTAAAATCACATCGAATGCAGACAGACGGTCGGAAGCAACCATCAACATACGTTTATCGTCAATTTCGTACAAATCGCGGACTTTGCCGGAGTAGATTTTTTTCAAGCTGATTTCAGACATTTCGGGTATCTCTCAGGTAGACAGAAGAATGCAGTATTTTTAGCCCATCTGGCATCTTTCGTCAGATTGTTTACAAAAATAAAGGCCGTCTGAAACCTTATAGCTCGGTTTCAGACGGCCTTAGACTTTGATTTTAGGGACAAACCCTAAAAACCATCATCCTATCAGATGGCAGGAGCCTGAGTCTGATCTTGGATTTGGTTCACAGCAGACAGAGAGTAGTAGTCGCCGTGGCCGGTTACGGTAAGTGCTACCGTCAGCAAACTTGAAGTTTTTCAACTTTGTGATCGTTACCGGTAAAACCAGTCATCGATGGTGATGCTGTCGTTAGTACCGACAGAAACAGTCAGGTTAGCACCTGATTTACTCAGCAATACGTCAGAAGCTGCAACGCCTTTACCGAACAACAGGGTGTCATTACCGCTTTCTTCACGGATAGTGTCGTGACCGTAACCTTTGTCGAAGAAGTAAGTGTCGTTACCGGTACCGCCGATCAGGATGTCGTTGCCAACACCGCCATCGAGGTAGTCGTTACCGTCTTTACCCACCAGGCAGTCGTCGCCGGCCAAACCGTACAGATGGTTGTTGCCGCCGTTACCTTCGATGTTGTTGTTCAAAGAGTTACCGGTACCGTTCAGGGTTTTTGCATACCTTGCAAAATCAGGGTTTTCAACGTGATCGGTCAGGGTGTAGTCGATAACGGTACGAACAGTATCGATACCGGCTTGTGCATTGCCGTACTCGATAACTTGGTCGTTGGCATTGTCAACGAAGTAAACGTCGTTACCGTCGCCACCGCGCATGATGTCAGCACCGGAACCACCGTTCAGGTAGTCGTTACCGGCACCACCTTGCAGGTAGTCTTTACCTTCTTCACCATACAGAGAGTCACCGTCGGCATCACCGTAAATGGTGTCGTTACCAGCACCGGCGTAGATTACGTCTGTGCCGTTGCCACCGTAGATGATGTCTTCGCAAGCAGTACCGATAAATGGTATCTTTAGCATCGGTACCACGGATAACGTTGCCGTCTTTGCAGTCTTCAGCTCGGATGACATTACCTGGGTTTTGTCTTCGTGACCGTATGAGTTGTTTTTGGTTATGGTCGTCAACACAGTCTTGCAGTCTGGCTCAGGTTTCGGTTCTGGTTTAGGCTCAGGTTTTGGCTCTGGCTTAGGCTCAGGTTTCGGTTCTGGCTTAGGCTCAGGTTTTGGTTGTGGTTTTGGTTCTGGTTGCGGTTCTGGCTGTGGCTCAGGTTTAGGCTCAGGTTTTTGGTTGAGGCTTAGGCTGAGGTTTAGGTTGTGGTTTTGGACATGGGATCGGTTTGATTGGATCGCAGTTGTAAGGTGGGCAAACCGGAACACATTTGTAGTTAGGAGTTTTTGCCGGTGGGCAGAAAGCCGCAATAGCAGAAACCAAACCGGTTACCGCGTTAACTACTGACACGCCGACGCTGGCAATGCTAGCGATGCTGCCGATAGAAACAGAAGATTTTGCTGCAGGGAGCGCAGTAGTAAGAAGAGTAGAAGCCTTAGGCGCAGGAGCGCAGTAAGAACTAACCAGGGTCTCAGTATACGTAACAGTATGCCATAATAATTACTCCCAAAAGTTAATAAAAATATTGGGTTGGCGGAACGAGCAAATCCGCCCTTGCTCAATTATTATTTTAGTAATATTTTTCAAAATATTTACTCAAAAATATCAAACGGTAGAATTTGCCGATAAAAGGACGGAGTTTCGCCTGTTTTTAAATTCCATTATCCTAGCAACAATAAAAACATTAACATTGATTCACACTCTCTCAAACAGCATAGATCCTTTATCTATCTTGTTAAAAAGCTGAATTTTTAACTCTAGTTATAGTAAACAAACATAATACCAATAAATGGTTATTATTATGGATAGATAATATCGACAATTTACTCCCAATACAGCCGCATCCGCATTTTTGTTCTACGCCAATAATGTGAATTTGTCGTATTTACACTATAATGACACGAACACCCTATTTAACAGCTATCAGAGGAGATACTCAACCATGCGTACTTTATTGACCGGAGCCAAAGGCCAGCTTGCCCGTTGTCTGCGCGACCGCCTGCCCGAAGATTGGGAACTGATTGCTACCGACTCTACTTCGCTGGACATTACCGATACCGAAGCCGTGCATCACATGATCAAAAATTTCCAACCCGATGCCATCGTTAATGCCGCAGCTTACACTGCCGTTGATAAAGCAGAAGAAAAACGCTGAAGCCGCTTTTGCCGTCAACGCAAGCGCTGTTCACAACTCAGCCGCAGCTGCCCGCGCCGCACACGCCCGCTTTATCCATATTTCCACTGATTATGTATTCGACGGCGAAGGCAAACGCCCTTACCGCGAAACCGACTACACCAATCCGCGCAGTACTTACGGTCAATCTAAAGTAGCAGGCGAGCTTTTTGGCTTTAGCCGCACATCCCTGAAAGCACTATTGTCCGTACTTCATGGCTGTTTAGCGAATACGGCAGCAATTTCGTCAAAACCATGCTGCGCCCTAGCCAAAGAACGCGATTCCTCTCCATTGTCCACGACCAAACCGGTTGCCCGACTTATGCAGGCGACTTGGCTCACGCCATCATCAATTTATTGCAACAGCCCACCTCCCCACGCGGTATCTTCCATTACTGTGGCAATAAATCGGCAGCATGGTACGAATTTACCAAGCCATCTTTCAAACGGCCCACCAATTAGACGACAGCTTCCGCATTCCGGAACTGAACGCGATCACTACCGATCAATACCCCCTGCCCGCTCCGCGTCCGGCATACAGCATTATGGATTGCTCACGCTTGGAGACCGAGTTTGGTATCAAACCGTCCGACTGGCAAAAAGCCCTGCGCGAAATTCTCCGCAAAATCGACTGATTAAGCTGATCCATCTATATCAAAAGGCCGTCTGAAAAACATATTTTCAGACGGCCTCTTTCTTCTTTTATATCAAATGCTTTATCTATCCAGTCTGTCATTTGAAAAAGTGCTACAATAGCCGTTTATTTTATTTTTCAGACGGCCTGACAATATGTGCAACCATCATCCCAAACATTCACACGATAATGACACCATCCGCATCCGAGCGCGCGTACACATAATTTAAAAAAATGTCGATTTGGACATTCCGCGCCACAAACTCGTGGTGGTAACAGGATTGTCAGGCAGCGGTAAATCATCGCTGGCATTTGATACTTTGTATGCCGAAGGCTAACGCCGTTATGTTGAAAAGCCTTTTCCGCCTATGCCCGTCAATTTTACAGATGATGGACAAACCCGATGTCGATTTGATCGAAGGCCTGTCGCCCGCGATTTCTATCGAGCAGAAATCCACCAGCCACAACCCGCGTTCCACCGTCGGCACGGTTACGGAAATCACGACTACCTGCGCCTTTTGTACGCCCGCGTCGGCACGCCGTATTGCCCCGAACACAATCTGCCGCTGTCGAGGCCAGACCGTGTCGCAGATGGTCGATGCCGTCTTAAAACTGCCGGAAGACACACGCGTGATGATTCTTGCGCCGGCAGTGCGCGAGCGTAAGGGTGAGTTTGTCGATTTCTTTGCCGACTTGCAGGCACAGGGTTTTGCGCGGGTGCGCGTGGACGGCGAGGTCTATCAGTTGGACGAAGTGCCGAAGCTGGAAAAACATCAAGCACAATATCGACGTGGTCATCGACCGCGTGAAAGTGAAGACGGACATCAAGCAGCGGCTGGCGGAAAGTTTTGAAACCGCGTTACGCCACGGCAACGAGCGCGCGCTGGCAATGGAAATGGACAGCGGCGAAGAGCATTGGTTCTCCGCGCGTTTCGCCTGCTCCGTATGTTCACACAGCCTGCCCGAATTAGAGCCGCGTCTGTTTTCCTTCAACAACCCTATGGGTTCTTGCCCGACTTGCGACGGCTTGGGCAATACCAACTTCTTCGATCCCGAAAAAAAGTAGTCGCCCATCCCGAATTATCCCTAGCCGCAGGCGCAATTGACGGCTGGGATAAGCGCAACCAATTCTATTTCCAAATGAGTTCAATCGTTAGCACGCCATTATGAGTTTGATGCGGATGCAGCATGGGAAATCCTGCCTGAAAAAGTCAAAAAGTTGTCTTGCACGGCTCGGGCAAAGAAGTCATCGACTTCACCTACCTATCCGAACGCGGCACCACCTTCAACCGCAGCCATGCCTTCGAAGGCATCATCCCCAATCTCGAACGCCGCTACCGCGAAACTGACAGCGAAAACCGTACGCGAAAAACTGCGCGAATACCAAAACCACCGCGCCTGCCCGAGCTGCGGCGGCGCACGTTTGCGCAGAAGCACGCTACGTTTACGTCAGCGGCGAACCCTTGCACGAAGTCTCCGCCCTGGCCGCTCACAAAAACCCACCAATTCTTTTGAAACGCTGGATTTGGACGGCAACAAAAACAAATCGCCGAAAAATCCTCAAAAGAAATCACCGAGCGGCTCGGCTTCCTGATTAACGTTGGGCTGGATTACCTGAATCTCTCCCGCTCCGCCGAAACCCTCTCCGGCGGCGAAGCCCAGCGCATCCGTCTCGCCAGCCAAATCGGCAGCGGCTTAACTGGCGTGATGTACGTTTTGGACGAACCCTCTATCGGCCTGCACCAGCGCGACAACGACCGCCTGCTCGCCACCCTCAAACGTCTGCGCGATTTGGGCAATAGCGTGATTGTGGTCGAACACGACGAAGACGCCATCCGCGAAGCCGATTTCGTCGTCGATATGGGCCCGGGCGCGGGCGAACACGGCGGCAACGTACTGATTGCCGACACGCCCGAAAACGTCGCCAAATGCGAAAACTCCGTGACCGGACAATACCTCAGCGGCAAAAATCCATTGCCGTGCCGTCTGAACGCACGCCCGTCAATCCTGAGCGGATGCTCGTCCTCAAAACGCGCGCGGCAACAACCTCAAAAAAACGTAACCCTCGAACTGCCGCTCGGTTTGATTACCTGCATCACCGGCGTATCCGGCAGCGGCAAATCCACCCTGATTAACGACACCCTCGCCAAAATCACCGCCCGCGAACTTAACCGCGCCCAAGAAGAACCCGCCCCATACGACGACATCCGCGGCCTCGAACACCTCGACAAAGTCATCAACGTCGACCAATCCCCCATCGGCCGCACCCGCGCTCCAACCCCGCCACCTACACCGGCCTGTTCACCCCCATCCGCGAACTCTTCGCCGGCGTCCCCTATCGCGCGAACGCGGCTACAACGTCGGCAGATTCTCCTTCAACGTCAAAGGCGGGCGCTGCGAAGCCTGCCAAAGGCGACGGCGTGATTAAAGTCGAAATGCACTTCCTGCCCGACGTGACGTCCCCTGCGAAAGTCTGCCATGGCAAACGCTACAACCGCGAAACCCTCGAAATCCAATACAAAGGCAAAAACATCAGCCAAGTCCTCGACATGACCGTCGAAGAAGCCCGCGAATTTTTCGACGCCGTCCCCACCGTATCGCGCAAACTGCAAACCCTGATGGACGTAGGCCTCGGCTACATCCGCCTCGGCCAGTCCGCCACCACCCTCTCCGGCGGCGAAGCCCAGCGCGTCAAACTCGCCTTGGAACTCTCCAAACGCGACACCGGCAGAACGCTCTACATCCTCGACGAACCCACCACCGGCCTGCACTTCGCCGACATCGCCCTGCTGCTGGAAGTCATAGGTCGTCTAAAAGGCAAAGGCAACTCGATTGTGATTATCGAGCATAATCTTGACGTTATAAAAACGGCTGATTATATTGTGGATTTAGGACCGGAAGGCGGCGACGGAGGGGGAAGAATTATTGCTTCAGGTAGCCCCGAGCAGGTGGCGAAGGTTAAGGGGAGTTATACTGGGAAGTATTTGAACAATATCGTTTTCACATGTAACTAATAGGATTTAATCATGCCTAACAAAAAATTAGAAAGTTCTACAAACTATTGTTTTTATGAGATAGATGATTCAGTATCTTACTCTGAGAGTGTAATAAAATTTATTGAAATTATAAAAAAACTATTCACAAATAAAAACAACATATTTTTATTATTCAATCTCCTTTGATTGATGCAGGGAAATATACTTATTCTTATAAGGAAGCGTTGATATTACTTTTCTGCTAGAAATAAGTTAGTATTTATAAATTTGAATAGTAATGATTCACTGAAATTTAATGAATTTTATGAAGAGTTATTGAAGACTTAGGTTCTATTTCGGATAAATATAAATATAAAGATAAAATTGGAAGACCAAAAACATGGACTAATATTTTTGAGAAGATAGAAAATCTATCTTCTATCACAGAGAATATAGATAATCAAAATACGTATTGATGATAAGAAGAGCAAAAGGCTAAGTGAGCTTTTAATTTCTTTGTTAACTGGCAGTATAAACGATATTGATAAGATAGACGGATTAAATCAACCAGAAAACATTCTAGATAAAGTAAAAAGAAGATCTTATTATTCGATTCTACGCAAACAAATTTTCTATTTAGCATAAAAAGTGTTTAGTTATTCAAGGATTATCTGGGACAGGGAAAAACAGAATTATTGCTACACAGTTAAAAAGATATTTACACTTCTAGCGAGCAAGATAAAATCTGCTTCACTTGCCACAATAAAATTCTTGCAAATAACTTAAGAAAAAGGATTCCATCTTTCTTCAATTTCATGAAGGTTGAGCAGCAGATTGAATGGCATGAAAGGTTGTGGTGTACACATGCTTGGGGATCTTATAATGATATAAACTCAGGGAGCATATAGATATATTTTGCAATTTCTATAATATTCCTTTTTAAATTTTTCAAATGCCCTTCTTTTTCAGAGGCTTGTCGTATTGCATTAGCACAAATCCAAGATAATCACCTGAACAACAATAAGTTTGCTTTTGACTATATGATGATTGATGAAAGCCAAGATTTTGATGATAATTTTCTGAATCTATGTGAAAGAATAACTAAAAAATAATGTATATATAGCTGGTGATATTTTTCAATCTATCTTTGGAAATCAAACTATATCGGTATCTAAAGAAGTAGATTACTTATTAAACCAATGTTATAGGACTGACCTAGGACATTGATGTTTTTCCCATGGGCTTGGGATGGGGCTTTTGAAGATCTTAAGCTCCAATGGCCGTCCGATGATCAGTGGCAAGACTATGGCTACATAGTTGAAAAAAACTGAACTTGAGGGTCAAATGTTATATTCATTAAGTAGAAATCCAATAAGAAGATTTGAGGATATTCAAATAGATTCTACTAGTGTAGATATTAAAAATATACATTCAAAACCAGAAAAAGAAATTGCAAATCAAATTGTAGAAAAGGATTTTACAATATAAAAAGATAATAATCCCACAATAAAAACCTGGGGATATTGCTATAATTTTTATTGAAAAATAGGAACTATAATAGTAAAATGAGTTCATTAATTAGGGATAAGTTAGAGCAGAAAGGCATTAACTGGCCTATTAATTTGGCATTTGAAACTCAAATGCAAAATGATGATTCGCTTTGTATAACAAATCATAATCATGTTAAAGGTCTGGAATTTCCTTTTTGTGATATGTGTTGCCCCAAACAATCTAACTGGAGATTTAAAAAGTCAGAAATTCTTTTGTACATGGCAATGACTAGATCATTTATACAAAGTACACTTTTTATAAATATATCAGACACAGAAGTTTGGGAAAAATACATTGCAGGTCTTGAATCAATTAATACAAATGGTACGATAAATGTAATGGAACCTAGCCATGATAATAAAGAGAATATTCGGCAGCTAAATATTGAATTTGATAGAAATTCAGCAATTCCAATTAGGGAGCTAATCATTACAGAAATTAACAAAGTTGCTCCTAATTTAGCTTTTTAAAAGATCAGACCTGGATTGTGGATGGTGTATTACGGGTTTGTGGAGATAGCTATGACAGAAAAGATAATTGGTGAAAAAGTTAAAGAAATGGTAAAAATAATACAATGAAAAAAATATATTTAATATTCATGAGAATAGCTTTTCTACCTATCTGAAGCCGATTAGGGAAAAATACTCCTTAATACTACTTCTTCTAAGTAGTATTGAAAAATGTTAATTACCTGTCCAGTTAAAGAGGAGATTCTTGATAATTTTCCGTATATTATTTTAGCAAAGGAAAATTCTCTAGACTATTTTTATCAGATCATAAGATTTTTTTCTCAGCTTCCCTTCAACTATGACCCACCAAAAGATGATGATGATATTGGACGTTGTTACTTTAATGATATAAATGTTGATTTTGGTGTAATTTCTAAGGTTCGTGAATTTATCGTTAAATTATCTAAGACGTTTAGTATTTATTCATTAGATAGCATTGAAGAAGTAATAGATAGCATTGATATCAAAGAATCAGAAAAATTTCTACATGGTTCTCACGGGGTTGTTAACAATGGAAGATGGATACATAAGATATGATCACGATTCTAAAACACGAGAATGGGAACTTACACCCTTTTACATCATTATGATATTTTTATCATTCTAATAATACTTTTTAAAATTGGCATTCATGAAAAATGTGAGTTCCAGAATCTATTAAATTTATTAGATAATTCAATAGGTAGGCATTATCTTACCAATAAATAGCAAGCCGTAGAGCCTGCATACTCAACCCGCTGCGTGCGTGGCTGCGCCACACACCCTACCGATGAATCACTCGGAACTTCAAAGCCAACGTGTAG